>OGEH01001091.1_pt1 | contig 12322 bp, 10 predicted proteins | sample 1570681 | NCBI WGS metagenome assembly OGEH01 (sample SAMEA2582126, study PRJEB24529) | metagenome | biome: Human gut stool | place: China | collected 2011 | reverse complement strand
GCGGCCAGACGTGCCGCCATCTTCCCCGGTGGCGCTGCGCTTACCGGGGCTACAGGCCCGTAGCCCGGAAAAGGCGCTGCCATAGCAACGTAAACGAAAGGCTCAGTCGAAAGACCGGGCCTTTTGTTTTGGTGTTTTGCGGTCAGACGCGCTGCCATCTCCCCCGGTGGCGCTGCGCTTACCGGGGCTACAGACCCCGTAGCCCGGAAAAGGTGCGCAGCACCGCCTCCGGGAAAGGCTCCTGCCTGCCGGCACCCTTCATTCACGCCCATGATGAGATGAACCCGGCCCCGAACCGATATTATTCAGGCAAGCCTTCCCTCGCCAGATACGGTAAACTAATGCTGATTTTGCATCAGGAAGCCACTATGAACCTCTCCCTCAAACCCTGGAATACCTTTGGCATTAGCCATTCTGCCAAAGCAATTGTACTTGCTGAAAATGAACAACAGTTGCTGGCTACCTGGCAAGCCGCTGCTGCAGAACACCAACCTTGTCTGATCCTTGGAGAAGGAAGCAACGTTCTGTTCCTGAAAGATTATTCCGGCACGGTGATCATCAACCGCATCATGGGGATCGAGGTAAGCGAAACGTCTGAAGCCTGGCGTTTGCACGTTGGCGCCGGTGAAAACTGGCATCAACTGGTGCAATTTGCGCTGGAAAATGGAATGCCTGGGCTGGAAAATCTGGCCTTAATTCCTGGTTGCGCGGGGTCTTCACCAATTCAAAATATTGGTGCCTATGGCGTCGAACTGCAGCGAGTATGTGAATACGTAGACTGTATCGAACTAGAAACAGGTCGCAAGCAGCGCCTTTCTGCCGCAGAGTGCCGGTTCGGCTATCGCGACAGTATTTTCAAACATGAATATCAGGATAGTTACGCGATAGTGGCTGTTGGGCTACGGCTGGAAAAAGCATGGCAGCCCGTCCTGACCTATGGTGATTTAACCCGTCTCGATCCGCAAACTGTTACCCCACGCCAGGTATTCGATGCCGTTTGTCACATGCGTATGACCAAGTTACCGGATCCTAAAGTGAATGGTAATGCCGGTAGCTTCTTTAAAAACCCGGTCGTCAGCGCTCAAGTTGCCCAGGCGCTGCTGGCTTCATTCCCTAACGCGCCGCATTATCCACAGGCTGACGGCAGCATTAAACTGGCGGCAGGTTGGCTTATCGACCAGTGCCAGCTAAAAGGGAAAACTATCGGCGGGGCTGCCGTTCACCGTCAGCAGGCGTTGGTGTTGATCAACGATAACCAGGCGACCAGCGATGATGTCGTTGGGTTGGCACACTATGTCCGCCAGCAGGTAGGCGAGAAATTTAATGTTTGGCTCCAGCCTGAAGTGCGCTTCATCGCAGAGAACGGTGAAGTGAACGCGGAAGAGGTGATTGCATGAAAGACAATACCGTACCCCTGACGCTTATCTCTATTCTGGCGGATGGTGAGTTTCACTCTGGCGAACAGCTCGGCGAACGCCTGGGGATGAGCCGCGCGGCAATTAACAAACATATGCAGACGCTCCGCGACTGGGGTGTTGATGTGTTTACCGTACCAGGGAAGGGCTATAGCCTCCCTGAGCCGATTGAATTGCTGGATGAGCAAAAGATTGCCGGCCAGATTGAACAAGGTCGTATTACCGTGCTGCCGGTGATTGATTCCACCAACCAGTATTTGCTGGATCGTCTGGATGAACTGAAGTCAGGTGATGCCTGTGTCGCTGAATATCAGCAGGCTGGTCGTGGCCGCCGCGGGCGTAAGTGGTTCTCACCGTTTGGGGCCAATCTTTATCTCTCCATGTACTGGCGTCTGGAACAAGGCCCTGCTGCTGCGATTGGTTTGAGCCTGGTGATCGGTATTGTGATTGCAGAAGTACTGCAGAGCCTGGGGGCGGATAACGTTCGGGTCAAATGGCCGAATGATATTTATCTGCAGGACCGCAAGTTGTCCGGTATCCTGGTAGAACTGACAGGCAAAACCGGTGATGCCGCGCAAATCGTCAGCGGCGCTGGTATCAACCTCGTGATGCGCCGCGTTGAGTCTGACATTGTCAATCAGGGGTGGATCAGCCTCCAGGAGGCGGGAGTCTTCATTGACCGTAACACCCTGACGGCGCGTCTGGTAAAAGCATTACGTACCGGTTTGCAACTATTCGAACAGGAAGGTTTAACACCTTACCTGCCACGCTGGGAAAAACTGGATAACTTTATTAATCGGCCGGTGAAGCTGATTATTGGTGATAAGGAAATATTTGGTATTTCTCGCGGAATTGATGCTCAAGGGGCATTATTACTCGAGCAGGATGGGGTAATTAAACCATGGGTGGGAGGCGAGATATCGCTGCGTAGCGCTGAATAAACAGAAGGGAGCTTGCGCTCCCTTTTTTATTTCCGTAGGCGAACTTGATCGACCGAATGATTTGCGCTTTTGGTCATAATCAAGCTTGCTCGCTCTCGGGTTGGTAATATATTTTCTTTTAAGTTCAGTAGGTTGATCTCATTCCATAATGAAGTGGCGATATTGACCGCTTCGTCTTTTGAGAGTTTTGCGTAATTATGGAAATAAGAATCCGGATCGGTAAAAGCGCCTTCACGGAATTTCAGGAAGCGGTTGATATACCAGTTTTTTAATAAGTCTTCCGGCGCATCGACATAAATAGAGAAGTCGACAAAGTCAGAGACAAATACATGATGCGGATCGTGCGGATAATCCATCCCGCTCTGCAGAACGTTCAAACCTTCCAGAATAAGAATATCCGGTTGAGCAACGGTTTTATCACCATCAGGAATAACATCATAAATGAGATGGGAATAGACCGGCGCGGTGGCATTTGGTACGCCAGATTTCAGGTCAGAAACAAACTTCACCAACCGATGCATATCATAGGACTGCGGGAAGCCCTTTTTCTTCATCAAGCCTCGTTCTTTTAACACCGAGTTAGGATGTAAGAAGCCATCGGTAGTTATCAGTTCAACATGACGATGTTCCGGCCAGCGGCTAAGCAGCGCCTGTAAAACACGCGCTGTAGTACTTTTACCAACCGCAACGCTACCTGCAATACTGATGATGTAAGGAATACGCTGGCCGTTGGTGCCAAGAAATTGCTCAAGCACCGCCTGGCGACGGAGGTTGGAACTGATATAGAAATTGAGCAAACGTGACAGCGGCAAATAGATCTCGGCGACTTCTTCCAGCGAAAGATCTTCGTTGATGCCTTTTAACCGCGCGATTTCTTCCTCTGTCAGCGTCATCGGAACGGAATCACGAAGTGCAGCCCATTGGTTGCGGTTAAATTGTAGATAGGGTGTCATTAACGTCTGCTCTTTTTTGCTCATAAGCATGTTCTTACTATCACCGAAAAAGAGGTAGCGGTGATGCTTCACACTAGTTAATCAGGACAATGGGCAGGAGGGTAACACCAGAATGCCGGGAATAATAAGAAAAAAACTCATCGAAGGGCGCTTTCTCATAGCAGCATCACAAGTGATGAATAAGTAGAAAGAGGGGAGAAAGCGAGTCTGCTATCTTTGCAGGTTAGCGATCGCGCCTGCCACCAGGATCTGCAGGTGAAAAAACCGTCATTCTTATATCTGACAGGCGCAGCGAAACAAATTCTGCGTTGAAGAATGCGCTTTTTTTGCACTCCATTGTTTGAAATTACACCGTTTTTTCGCGTAAGAGCACAAAATGTGAGCAAGAGAACGTTTTATGCAAATTTTTAGTTGCATGAACTCGCAGGTCTCCCTAGAATGCGCGCTACTTGATGCCGACTTAGCTCAGTAGGTAGAGCAACTGACTTGTAATCAGTAGGTCACCAGTTCGATTCCGGTAGTCGGCACCATAACAATTTGGGTGGGGTTCCCGAGCGGCCAAAGGGAGCAGACTGTAAATCTGCCGTCATCGACTTCGAAGGTTCGAATCCTTCCCCCACCACCATCTCCTCATGTCATGCTCAGCTTAATCTACTTGCGATATTCTATATTCTGCCCTACGGGGAAGGATGAGAAGCTTCGACTAAGGTTCGACTCGAGCGTCAGCGAGAGAACGTTGCCGCAGGCAACGGCCCGAAGGGCGAGGCGCTTTAGCGCCGAGTAATCCTTCCCCCACTACTGTTGCATTCTCTTCAGCCACTTGCACTGCCATCTCCTCGCTCGCGCTTCGCTTAGCGAGGCTACAGGTGGTGCCGTTTGGTAGCCCGGACAGGTGCGCAGCACCGCCTCCGGGAAAACTCACAGCGGGGGCAATCGTCTTTTTACCGGTGAACTCTTCACTACCGATGTATTGCACTGCGCATACTCTGCGAGACCATCCAGTATCGTATCCAGCTGCGTAATATCACGGACCACAAGACGCATAACAAAACAATCCTCTCCGGTGACTTTGTCACTTTCGATACACTCCGGCATAGCCTGGATATATTTATCCACTTTTTGCAGCAATCCCGGTAGCGGTCTCACTCGTACTAATGCCTGCAGACTATATCCCAGCGCCGCCAGATTCACCCGCGCGCCATACCCCTCAATTACCCCTTTTTCCTCCAGGCGTTTTATCCGCTCGGCGGTACTCGGCGAGGTCAATCCCACCTGCGCGCTCAATACCTTGAGCGAAACTCTGGCATCTTGTGTCAGGCAGGTCAGAATCGCCCGGTCTATTTCATCAATTACGTATTCCATTTATTTCACCTAATTAATAAAAGTATTCATCTGTTTTTACCTTATTTCAGATATATCAAGCTGTCAGGCTTTTCACGACAATAATGGAAAACTTCTGGAGGTGAAATATGCAGCTTTCTCGTGGTGTCTGGCAGATGAGCCTGGCGATGATCATTTCCGGCTCGATTGGCGCATTCGTGCTGCTCTCTGGTTTGCCGGTAATTGATGTGGTGTTCTGGCGCTGTCTTATCGGCGCGGTCACATTATTGCTGTTTATTTTGTTAAGCCGGCAACCCTTCAGCCGCCTGACGCGCCTCACTCTGGCGCTGGCTGTCCTTGGCGGCGTCGCGCTGGTGATCAACTGGCTGCTGCTGTTTGCCGCCTACTCACGCGTTTCTATCGGGATGGCCACCGTGGTCTACAACACCCAGCCCTTTATGCTGGTATTACTGAGCATGATACTAGGTGAAAGGGTAAGCGCGGTAAAATGGGGATGGTTACTGCTGGCCTTTGGCGGCGTGGTGATTCTGCTATCGAGCGAACTAACTCCCGGCCACGGCGACAACCTCGTTACTGGCATTGCACTGGCGTTATGCGCGGCGTTTTTTTATGCCCTGACCGCCATTATCGCCCGCAAGCTGCAGCCGCTACCGGCGCAGCATATTGCCTTTATTCAGGTTATCGTCGGTACGGTAATGCTTTTGCCGCTGGTTCATGCCCCCGAGTTTAACGGCCATTTTCCCTGGCGCTATTTGCTGATCCTCGGCATCGTCCATACCGGGATTATGTATCAACTTTTATATAGTGCGATTCAAAAGCTGCCGACGCCGGTCACTGGTTCGCTCTCGTTTATCTATCCACTGGTGGCTATCGTGGTTGACTATCTGGTTTTCCATCATGCGCTCACGCCGCTGCAGTTGGCTGGAGGGGTGCTGATTCTGTTTGCTGCGGCGGGCAACAACCTTGGCTGGGGCGAAAAAAAACCCCGCCATGGCGGGGTAAGTCAGCCGTCGAGAATGAACTAGCGACGCGCGCGCACAATCTGGTATTTGCGCGTCAGGTACTCGACCGGCGCGCTCCAGATGTGAACCAGGCGCGAGAACGGGAACAGCAGGAACAGCGTCATCCCCAGCATCAGGTGAACACGGAAGACAAAAGCTACGCCATCGAGATGCTGCGAAGCTCCGCCGTGGAAGGTCACCACCGACTGCGCCCAGCCGACCAGTTTCATCATTTCGCTACCGTCCATATGCTGGGCGGAGAATGGAATGGTCAGCAGACCCAGCGCGCATTGCACCATCAGCAACGAGAGGATCAGGATATCCGCTGTGGTGGTGGTAGCACGAACGCGCGGGCTCAGCAGACGGCGCTTGAGCAGCAGTAAACCGCCGACCAACGTCATCACGCCGCACGCGCCGCCGGCAAACATCGCCATTTTCTGCTTCACGTCGATCGGCAGGAAGGACTCATACATCCAGTGCGGGGTCAGCATGCCGAGGAAGTGACCGGCAAAAATACCCAAGATCCCGATATGGAACAGGTTTGACGCCAGGTTCATCCCTTTACGATCCAGCATCTGACTGGAGGCGGCGCGCCAGGTGTACTGGCCGTAGTCGTAGCGCAGCCAGCTGCCAATAAGGAACACTGAACCCGCAATGTACGGATAGATGTCAAAGAAGAACATATTCAGGAAGTGCATTAGTGCTGTCCTCCGTTAGAGATATTCAAATATTGCGGGGCCACGGCTCCGGCAAAACGGCGCTGGTGAGCGGAGATTTCCGACTCGCCGCAGCCCTGGTCGGCAAAGAATTTGACCTGCTCTTCTTCCCAGACGGCATCCAGCGCCTGCGGTGTATCGTCGCGGGCCTCGTCGGCAATCTTCTCCGCCACTTTCTGGCTATCGACCTGAGTATTGGCAAGCTTCAACAGCAGCTCGAACAACACCGCATAGCGGCTCTCGCGCTGTTGCAGACGCGCGCTGAGCAGGCCAAGGATTGGCGCAACGTCCCGCAGGCCGCCAAGCGCTTCCTCTTCCGGCAACTGCGCCAGATACTCAAGGTACAGCGGCAGGTGATCCGGCAGCTCATGGCTATCCAGCAGCAGACCGTGGCGCTCGTACTGCGCCATCAGGTCGACCATCGCCTGCCCGCGATCGCGGGACTCGCCGTGAACATGTTCAAACAGCAGCAGCGAGGTGGCGCGGCCGCGGTCAAACAGCTCGCTATACGCCGATTGGGCGTCCAACGGATCCTGAGCCACTAAATCGCGCAGGAAAACGCCCAGCGCCTGGGCATCTTCTTTGGCGAGTTTTTCCGATGACGCGAGAGCCTCGAACATCTCCTGCTGATGCTGCCATAAGGCAGCGTCAGGGTATTCGAGCAGACGCGACACAATCACGAGTTCAATCATGCGTGCGGCTCCGTTTTGCTGGTAACGTCAATGGCGTCAATGCGACGGCTGTTAAACAGGTTGAATTCGCTGTCAGAGCCGTGGCAACCATCGCCGAAGGTAAAGCCGCAACCGCTCTTCTCCGGGAAGGCATCGCGAGCCTGTTCGCGATGGCTGCTCGGCACCACGAAACGATCTTCGTAGTTAGCGATAGCCAGATAACGGTACATCTCCTGCGCCTGCGCTTCGCTCAGCCCGACCTCTTCCAGCGCGCGGGTATCGACGATGCCGTCGACGGTTTCCGCACGTTTGAAGTGGCGCATCGCCAGCATACGTTTCAGCGCCAGCAGTACCGGCTGGGTATCGCCCGCGGTCAGCAGGTTCGCCAGATACTGGACTGGAATACGCAGGCTTTCTACATCCGGCAGGATCCCGTTGCTACCCAGTTCGCCCGCATCGGCCGCGGACTGAATCGGCGACAGCGGCGGCACGTACCAAACCATTGGCAAGGTGCGATATTCCGGGTGCAGCGGCAGCGCCAGCTTCCAGTCCATCGCCATTTTGTAAACCGGCGACTGCTGCGCGGCTTCAATTACGCCCTGCGGTACGCCATCTTTTAACGCCTGTTCAATCACTTTTGGATCGTTAGGATCGAGGAAGACGTCCAGTTGACGCTGATACAGATCTTTCTCATTCTCGGTGCTGGCTGCGTTTTCAATCGCGTCCGCGTCGTAGAGCAGGACACCGAGATAGCGAATACGTCCCACACAGGTTTCGGAACACACCGTCGGCATCCCGGATTCAATACGCGGGTAGCAGAAGATGCATTTCTCGGATTTCCCGCTCTTCCAGTTGAAATAGATCTTCTTGTACGGGCAGCCGGTGATGCACATACGCCAGCCGCGGCACTTATCCTGGTCGATCAGGACAATACCGTCTTCTTCACGCTTATAGATGGCACCGCTCGGGCAGGTCGCGACGCACGCCGGGTTCAGGCAGTGCTCGCATAAGCGCGGCAGATACATCATGAAGGTGTTTTCGAACTGGCCGTACATCGCCTTCTGCATGTTTTCGAAGTTCTGGTCTTTGGCGCGTTTTTCAAACTCGCCGCCGAGGATCTCTTCCCAGTTCGGGCCGCTGGTAATTTTGTCCATCCGCTGGCCGGTAATCAGCGAACGCGGACGAGCGATCGGCTGATGTTTGCTTTCCGGCGCGTTATGCAGATTCTGGTAGTCAAAATCAAACGGCTCGTAGTAATCATCGATTCCCGGCAGATGCGGGTTGGCGAAGATTTTACCCAGCAGCATCGCGCGGTTGCCCATGCGCGGCTGCAGTTTACCGTTGATTTTACGGATCCAGCCGCCTTTCCATTTTTCCTGGTTTTCCCAGTCGTTCGGGAAACCGACGCCCGGCTTACTTTCTACGTTGTTAAACCAGGCGTACTCCATCCCTTCACGACTGGTCCAGACGTTTTTGCAGGTTACGGAGCAGGTGTGACAGCCGATGCATTTATCGAGATTCAGCACCATGCCGACTTGTGAACGAATTTTCATTTTACGCTCTCCTGTACCTGGTCATTACCTTCGCCGTCTAACCAGTTAATGTTCTTCATCTTACGTACCACAACAAACTCATCGCGGTTGGAACCGACGGTGCCATAGTAGTTAAAGCCGTACGCCAGGTGGCCGTAGCCGCCGATCATATGTGTCGGTTTTGGCGTAATACGGGTAACCGAGTTGTGGATCCCCCCGCGCTGACCGGTAACTTCAGAACCCGGCAGGTTAACGATACGTTCCTGCGCGTGGTACATCATGGTCATTCCTGCCGGTACGCGCTGGCTCACTACCGCACGCGCCGTCAGGGCGCCGTTGGCGTTGAAGACTTCGATCCAGTCGTTATCCTCGATACCCAGATCTTTCGCATCCGCTTCGCTCATCCAGACGATCGGCCCGCCGCGCGACAGAGTCAGCATCAGCAGGTTATCGCTATAAGTAGAGTGAATCCCCCACTTCTGGTGCGGTGTCAGGAAGTTCAGCGCCTTCTCCTTATTGCCGTTGGACTTCTCGCCCATCACCGCTTTCACCGAACGGGTGTCAATCGGCGGACGATAGACCAGCAGGCTTTCGCCAAAGTCGCGCATCCACTGGTGATCCTGATACAGCGACTGACGGCCGGACAGCGTACGCCACGGTATTAGCTCGTGGACGTTGGTGTAGCCAGCGTTATAGGAGACATGTTCGTCTTCCAGGCCAGACCAGGTTGGGCTGGAGATGATCTTACGCGGCTGCGCCTGAATATCGCGGAAGCGGATCTTCTCGTCTTCTTTGTTCAGCGCCAGATGCGCATGGTCGCGGCCGGTAAATTCGCTCAGCGCTTTCCACGCCTTCACAGCTACCTGACCGTTAGTTTCCGGCGCGAGAGTGAGGATCATCTCAGCGGCGTCAATAGCGGTCTCCAGCTTCGGCTGGCCTTTCGCCGGGCCTTCCGCCTTGGTGTAGTTGAGCTTACGCAGCAGGTCCATCTCGCTCTGGGTATTCCAGGCGATACCTTTACCGCCGTTGCCGATGGTTTCCAGCAGCGGGCCGATAGAAGTGAAACGCTCGTAGGTCGCCGGATAATCACGCTCGACCGGAATAATATGCGGCGCGGTTTTACCTGGGATCAGGTCACATTCGCCTTTTTTCCAGTCTTTAACGTCAAACGGCTGCGCCATTTCCGCGGCGGAATCGTGTTGAATCGGCAGCGTCACGACGTCGGTTTCTTTGCCGAGGTGGCCTACGCAGACTTCAGAGAATTTCTTAGCGATACCTTTATAGATGTCCCAGTCGCTTTTGGATTCCCAGGCCGGGTCAACGGCGGCAGACAGCGGGTGAATAAACGGATGCATATCCGAGGTATTCATGTCGTCTTTTTCGTACCAGGTGGCGGTCGGCAGCACGATGTCGGAGTAGAGACAGGTGCTCGACAGACGGAAGTCGAGCGTGACGACCAGATCCAGTTTGCCGTCAAGACCGTTATCCCGCCATTCGACTTCTTCCGGCTTCACGCCGCCCTGCTTGCCAAGGTCTTTGCCCTGAATACCATTCTCGGTACCCAGCAGGTACTTGAGCATATATTCATGGCCTTTACCGGAGGAACCCAGCAGGTTGGAACGCCAGATAAACAGGTTACGGGGATGGTTTTTACCGTTCTCCGGCTGCTCGGCCGCAAAGCGAATAGACCCCTCTTTCAGCGATTTCACGGTGTAATCGACCGGCGTCATGCCGGCTTTCTTCGCTTCGTCAGCAATACGCAGCGGGTTCACGCCCAACTGCGGCGCCGACGGCAGCCAGCCCATACGCTCAGCACGCACGTTGAAGTCGATCAGATGTCCGCTGTAGCGGGATTTATCCGCCATCGGCGATAGCAGTTCCTGCGCGGTGACGGTTTCATAGCGCCACTGGCTGGAGTGGTTATAGAAGTACGATGTACTGTTCATGTGGCGTGCCGGACGCTGCCAGTCAAGGCCGAACGCCAGCGGCTGCCAGCCGGTCTGCGGACGCAGTTTTTCCTGACCAACGTAGTGCGCCCAACCGCCGCCGCTCTGGCCAACGCAGCCGCAGAAGATCAGCATGTTGATCAGCCCGCGGTAGTTCATGTCCAGATGGAACCAGTGGTTCAGGCCCGCACCGACGATAATCATCGAGCGGCCATGGGTCTTATCGGCGTTATCGGCAAATTCGCGCGCGGTACGGATGATGTGCGCGCGGGATACGCCGGTGATTTTTTCTGCCCAGGCCGGAGTGTACGCCTTGACGTCATCGTAGCTGGTCGCGCAGTTTTCATCGTTCAGACCGCGTTCCAGGCCGTAGTTCGCCATGGTCAGGTCATAGACGGTAGTCACCAGCGCGGTGGAACCATCGGCCATCTGCAGGCGTTTTACCGGCAGTTTGTGCAGCAGAATGTTTTCGAGGTCGACTTTGTTGAAATGCTCGGAACCTTCGCCGCCAAAGTATGGGAAACCGACGTTGGCGATATCATCATGGCTGCCAAGCAGGCTAAGGCGCAGCTCAATTTCTTCGCCGGTTTTACCATCGCGCTGTTCGAGGTTCCACTTGCCTTTGTCGCCCCAGCGGAAACCCAGAGAACCGTTAGGTACGGTCATTTCGCCCTTCTCGTCAAAGGCGACGGTTTTCCATTCCGGATTCTGCTCCTGGCCCAGGGAGTCAACCAGGTCGGCAGCGCGCAGCATACGGCCAGCGGCATAGTAGCCGTCGCGCTCTTCGAGCATGACCAGCATCGGCATGTCGGTGTAGCGACGTACGTAATCAGTGAAGTACTGGCTCGGTTTATCGAGGTGGAACTCACGCAGCATGACGTGGCCCATCGCCAGCGCCATCGCGGCATCGGTACCCTGCTTCGGCGCCAGCCACAGATCGCAGAGCTTGGCGATTTCGGCATAGTCCGGAGTAATCGCCACGGTTTTGGTCCCTTTGTAGCGAACTTCGGTAAAGAAATGCGCGTCCGGGGTACGGGTCTGCGGGACGTTGGAGCCCCAGGCGATGATGTAGCTGGAGTTATACCAGTCGGCAGATTCCGGCACATCGGTCTGTTCGCCCCAGGTCATCGGCGAGGCTGGCGGCAGGTCGCAGTACCAGTCGTAGAAGCTCAGACAGGTACCGCCAATCAGCGACAGGTAACGGGCGCCGGACGCATAGGAAACCATCGACATCGCCGGGATCGGCGAAAAGCCTGCCACGCGGTCTGGACCGTAAGTTTTGACGGTATAGACGTTTGAAGCGGCAATCAGTTCGTTCACTTCTTTCCATGAAGAACGAACAAAACCGCCGCGACCGCGGGCCTGTTTAAAGCTTTTCGCTTTATCGGCATCTTCAATAATTGAAGCCCATGCCTCAACCGGATCGCTATGCTGAACTTTCGCTTCACGCCACATCTTCATCAGACGCTTACCCAGGTGACCAGGCCATTTTTGACATAAATTTTCCAGCTGCATGAGCCGGTGCAGTTCACACCGTGAGTGGAACGCACGATTTTGTCATGCTGCCAACGCTGGCGGTATCCATCCTCCCAATCCCGGTTGGTTTTAAGAAGCTGGCCGTGCCCATCGGCAAAGGTTTCACCCTTCTGTTTGAAGTAGCGAAACCGGTCCAGAAATTTACTCATCGGGTTTCTCCTGATATGGAGCCTGACGGCTCTCTGATAAATCGACATTGCTGGATTTGCAGCGAAAATAGCGCCATGCCGGAAGAGGAGAATTGATGGCGATCAATGCGAAATAGCTTAT
>OGEH01001088.1_pt1 | contig 12349 bp, 10 predicted proteins | sample 1570681 | NCBI WGS metagenome assembly OGEH01 (sample SAMEA2582126, study PRJEB24529) | metagenome | biome: Human gut stool | place: China | collected 2011 | reverse complement strand
TTAAAACTATCTCAATTTTTATTATTTTTGAGATAAATTATTCCCTGTTAAGGCATGATAATTTATAGGTATCCCTATGCTTCAATCTCTGAACCACTTAACGCTTGCCGTCAGTAATTTGCAAACTAGCCTGACATTCTGGCGCGATTTGCTGGGGTTGCAGCTTCATGCTGAGTGGGATACTGGTGCTTATCTTACCTGTGGTAACCTTTGGATCTGTCTTTCTTATGACGTATCCCGTAACTACGTGGCCCTGCAGGAAAGTGACTATACCCACTACGCATTCAGTATCTCGCCAGAAGATTTTGAGCCGTTCACATATAAGCTGAAACAGTCGGGAGTGACGGTCTGGAAAGACAATAAAAGCGAAGGGCAATCTTTCTATTTTCTTGACCCGGATGGCCACAAGCTGGAGCTGCATGTGGGAGATTTAGCATCCCGACTGACGCAGTGCCGGGAGAGGCCTTACTCTGGAATGCGTTTCGGTCCTGGAAAATAATCACGCAACTTTGTGATCTTCCACGCAGTATTCAATTTTATGTCCCATTCTGGGGGCAAACCCCCAAATTAAAATCTAATAACCCGTTAATTTTCAAAGATTTAAACGAAAAGGCGAGTCCGGCCTTCGCACCAAGTCGACATTAAGATCATCCGATGGCACTTTTTATGTGAATTTCAGTATCGGTTTAATCACGCCGTTTAAAGAATGCGAGCGTTATCCACCCACTAACTGCACTAATTCGGCTGCAAATTTTTCCGGATAAAGTCTTTCCCCTGTCGATTACGTTGGCATAAGAAACAATACTATACCGTTGCAATTTAGAGCTATTTTGAATGCCTGCAAACGAGAGGATTAATATGCGACATTCGGGATACGTATTAAACTCGCAGGAATCAGGCTCATAACCACTAGCGGGCAGGTCACCAACCCTACACCCCATAATCCCGGTACAGCCAATACCCGCCAACCAGCACCACAACATTCAGTACGATGCTAATAATGAAATACGTTCTGAATGGCTGCTTCTGGGTTTTGTGGCGAAAACACTGCTGCCCGGCAATCGCGCCCGGCCATCCACCAAGCAGGCCGAACGTCAGCAGGGTGGATTCCGGGATCCGGCTCCAGGCTTTACGGGCGGCTAATTTATCGATGCCGTAGATAAGCCAGGTTAGCACGTTCGCCAGCAGGAACCACATGGCGATGGAATTGGGCAGCAACAGGCTGCCGACGGCGGCAAGGGCCAGCAGGAAGTAACAAAAATAACCGAGCTTCATACGATATCAACAGCGCTTAGCGGTGGCAGAGACGGCAACTATACCTGGTTTGCTGGCTGGCGGTAAGACGCCGATTGTTAATCGCGACAGGTCGACAACTTTACCCCTCCGTTCCCTACCTGCAACCCATTTCCCGCGCCAACCTCCCCGGCTGCGTTTTTAGCGTTGTGGCAACGGCCGCCGGCAGTGCCGACCACAGCGTCAAATGCGGACTGGTGCGGCGCTCAATCTCCGCCACCGTCACCTGATGGTCGCAAAAATTAGCATCGCGCGGCGTTGCCTGGTCCAGCACGAATGCCGCGTACTGGCCGCTCTGTGGGCCGCTATCGAGGAAAATAATCTTCCAGTAACCGCTGGGGATCTCCACGCCCGGCGCGGCGGGCAGGGTGGCAATATGCCGTTCGAACAGCGGTCCGGTAACCGAATAAACCGCCGTCACCTCCGGGCGCCCGGCTAACGCGCGCTCCGCGTCTTCCAGCCGCGCCCATGCTCCCTGATTCAGCGCCGCTTCCTGCGGGGTGATATTCGACAGATAGTTCAGCGCAGGCCAGTCCTCCGCGCCGCCGAGGCTCGCCAGCGGTGCCTGATGGCCGCGATCGACCGCCAGTAAGGTGTTGGCCCGGCGATAGTCGGCGGGCGCCAGGGTATCGGCTGCGGGTAAATCGGGGTCCTGCTTCCACACTCTCTCACGGTTGCTGGCCTCGCTGGCACGGGTGATTTTATACGCTACCCAGTTGGCCAGTTTACGACTGGGGTTATTGTTCAGCGTGTAGGCCGCGCGGAAGAGCGTCTGTTGGCTGCCGCCGGTTGGGCAGCCAACTTCGCAATTATCCACCTTTGCTGTCGCGGCATGGCAGGGGGATATCGTATTCAGGGCAGAAAGTAATAACAGCAAAAATAAACAGGGTGGAAAAGGATTCAGGTTCATCGATAGCGCTCATTGAATTAAGGCCCACCTTTTCTCTGCGTGATAAATACGCAGTCAGGGTGAGCAGGAAAATCAATGAAGCTAAAGGGAATAACGTGGCGTGAAGGCCGATTGGCGCAGAGGATGAGATAATATGAGTGTGGATGTTGGTTAAATGAGGGAATGACTTGTGGGTCTAATAATTAAAAGGCCCGCTGGTGAAATACCAACGGGCTTGCCTTTATTTATTCTCCGCGCTTGCCCCGATGCCGATACAGCCACATCAGCTTATATGCCGCCGGAATGATAAACAGCGACAACAGCGGCGCGGTGATCATCCCGCCAATCATCGGCGCGGCGATACGGCTCATCACTTCCGAACCGGCGCCAGTGCCCCATAAAATCGGCAGCAGGCCAGCGATAATCACCGCCACGGTCATCGCCTTTGGCCGCACGCGCAGCACCGCGCCTTGGTACAGCGCCTCGTCGAGCTTATCGGCGCTGAAGGTCTGCGGGTTCTCCAGCGATGGCTCCGCCTCGATGGCGTGGCGCAGGTACATCAGCATCACTACGCCAAATTCTGCCGCCACCCCGGCCAGGGCGATAAAGCCGGTACCGGTGGCCACCGACAGATAGAACCCCATCCAGTAGAGGAACCAGATCCCGCCGACGAGGGCGAACGGCACGCTGGTGATAATCAGCAACGCCTCGCCGAAGCGGCGGAACGCCAGGTACAGCAGCACGAAGATAATCATTAGCGTCATCGGCACCATCAGCTTCAGCTTCTGATTGGCGCGCTCCAGCAGCTCAAACTGCCCGGAGTAGGAGACGCTGATGCCCGGCTTCAGCTTTACCTCTTTGCCGATGGCCTGCTGCAGATCGCGCACCACCGATACCATGTCGCGGTCGCGAGCGTCGATGTAGATCCAACTGGTCGGGCGGGCGTTTTCAGTCTTCAGCATCGATGGCCCGGTAACGACTTTAACCTCGGCGACGTCGCCGAGCACGATCTGCTGCTTCAACGGCGTAAGGATCGGCAGCTGGCGCAGGGTCTCCGGGCTGTCGCGATAGCTCTGCGGGTAGCGGATGTTGATCGGATAGCGCTCGACGCCCTCTACCGTTTCGCCAACCATCGCGCCGCCGATGGCGGACGAGACGAACAGCTGCACATCGCCGACGGTCATGCCGTAACGGGCCGCCTTCTCACGCTGAATATCAATGTTGAGGTAGCGCCCGCCGACCAGCCGCTCGGCTAATGCTGACGTGACCCCCGGCACGGTGCGCGCCACCACTTCAATTTGTTCGGCGATGGCGTCGATATCGGCCAGATTAGTGCCGGAAACTTTAATGCCGATCGGGCTCTTGATGCCGGTGGAGAGCATGTCGATGCGGTTGCGGATCGGCGGCACCCACAGGTTCGCCAGCCCCGGCAGACGCACAGTTTTATCCAGCTCCTCGACGATCTTCTCCATGGTCATCCCCGGTCGCCACTGATCCTGCGGCTTGAGCTGAATCGTGGTCTCTACCATCTCCAGCGGCGCCGAGTCGGTGGCGGTTTCGGCCTTGCCGGTTTTGCCGAACACCCGCGCCACTTCCGGCACCGTCATGATCAGCTTATCGGTTTTCTGCAGCATATCCGCCGCCTGCGCAGCGGAGATCCCCGGCAGCGTTGACGGCATATACAGCAAATCGCCTTCGTTAATCTGCGGCAGAAACTCGCCGCCGACCCGGTTAAGCGGCCAGATAACCGTCAGGATCGACAGGAGCGCGATCAGCAGGGTAGTCTTCGGCCAGTGCAGTACCTTCAGCAGCAGCGGGTGATAAATGCGGATCAAAAAGCGGTTCAGCGGATTGCTGTTCTCCGCTGGGATCTTGCCGCGGATCCAGAAGCCCATCAGGATCGGGATCACCACGATCGCCAGCAGCGCCGCCCCGGCCATCGACCAGGTTTTGGTGAAGGCCAGCGGGCCGAACAGTTTGCCCTCCTGGCCTTCGAGGGTGAAAATCGGGATAAACGACAGAGTAATGATCAGCAGGCTGATAAACAGTGCCGGGCCGACCTCCACCGATGCATCGGTAATGATTTTCCAGCGGATGTCGTTGCTTAGTTTTTCTCCAGGGTGCTGATGTTCCCACTCCTCCAGCCGCTTGTGGGCGTTCTCGATCATCACGATGGCGGCATCGACCATTGCCCCCACCGCAATGGCGATCCCGCCCAACGACATGATGTTGGCGTTAAGCCCCTGGAAATGCATCATAATAAAAGCGAAGCACAGGCCGAGCGGCAGCGAGATAATCGCCACTAGCGCCGAGCGCACGTGCCACAGGAAAAGGGCGCAGACCAGCGCAACGACGATAAACTCTTCCAGCAGCTTGTAGCTGAGGTTGTCGATGGCGCGGTCGATAAGCTGGCTGCGGTCGTAAGTGGTAACCACTTCAACCCCTTCCGGCAGGCTGCTTTGCAGCGACGCCAGCTTCTCTTTGACCGCCGAGATCACCTCGCGGGCGTTCTTGCCGGAGCGCAGGATCACCACGCCGCCGGCCACTTCGCCCTCGCCGTTAAGCTCGGCGATACCGCGGCGCATCTCCGGGCCAATCTGCACCCGCGCAACGTCGCCGAGATACACCGGCACGCCGTTGTCACCGGTTTTCAGCACGATATTTTTGAAGTCGTCGAGCGTCTGCAGGTAGCCGCTGGCGCGCACCATATATTCGGCTTCCGCCAGTTCGACGGAAGAGCCGCCCGCCTCCTGGTTAGAGGCGTCCAGCGCCGATTTCACCTCGCCGAGGCTGATGCCGTATTGGGTCAGCTTCATCGGGTCGACGACAATCTGATACTCCTTGACCACGCCGCCTACCGAAGCCACTTCCGAGACGTTAGGAATGGTTTTTAGCTCATATTTTAAGAACCAGTCCTGCAACGAGCGCAGTTCGGCGAGGTCATGTTTGCCACTGCGGTCGACCAACGCGTACTCGAAGACCCAGCCAACGCCGGTGGCGTCCGGGCCCATTTCGGCGCTGACCCCGGCGGGCAGTTTGCCCTGCACCTGGTTGAGATACTCCAGCACCCGCGAGCGCGCCCAGTAAGGATCGGTGCCGTCTTCAAAAATCACATACACGTAGGAGTCGCCAAACTGCGAGAAGCCGCGCACCGTTTTGGCGCCAGGGACTGACAGCATGGTGGTGGTCAGCGGCCAGGTGACCTGATTTTCGACGATCTGCGGCGCCTGCCCCGGATAGCTGGTTTTGACGATTACCTGTACATCAGAGAGGTCCGGCAGAGCGTCTACCGGGGTGTGGATGATGGTCCAGGTCCCCCAGATGCTGAGAAACAGCGCCGCCATCATCACCAGGAAGCGGTTGGCCACCGAGCGGCGGATAATCCATTCAATCATTGTTCCGTTCCTCAGTGCGCGTGGGCGGCAGGGGCTGTGACATCAGGAGCCTGCGCGCGCATGCGCTCCAGCGCGCCGGAGATATTGGCTTCCGAGTCGATCAGGAACAGGCCGCTGGCGACCACCTTCTCACCCTCTTGTAGACCGCTGCGAATGGCCGTAACGCCGGCGGATTCATGGAATACCTGTACGAGCTTCGGCACGAAGCGGCCCTCGTTATCCACGGTAATCACCCGCTGCTCGCTACCGCTGTCGATCAACGCTTTTGATGGGATCAGCAACATTGGGGCGCTTTCGCTGGTCAGTTTCAGATAGGCGTTCATCCCCGGCTTCAGCGCTTCATCCGGGTTGTTGACCTGCAGGCGTAGCTGCAGGGTACGGGTGGCGCTATCGACGCTGGGGAGAAGGGTCCATTTGCTGATGCGGAAGGTTTTGCCCGGCCAGGCGGGAACCTGAATGGCGAACTGCGAGGCGTCTTTAATTAGCCAGGCGATGGATTCCGGCACCGCCACGCTGACCCACACCGGGTCCATGCCCTGGATTTTCGCCACCACATTATCTTTGGCGATATTCATTCCGGCGCGCAGATCGAAGGCGGTAATAACGCCATCGATCGGTGCTTTGAGGGTAAAGCGGGTCTGGATTTTGCGCGTGGTTTTCAGGCGGCGGATATCGTCATCCGGCATCCCGGCAAGGCGCAGACGTTCGAGGATCCCCTCAACCTGCGTGGCGGTGCCGCCGGTTTCCTGCAACAACAGATATTCGCTCTGCGCTTCCACCCAGTCCGGGATGGTCAGCTCGAGTAAGGGCGTGCCTTGTTTCACTTTGTCGCCGACGGTCAGCGGATAGACTTTATTAATAAAGCCCGCCGCCCGCGCCTGCATAATCACGTACTGGTACTCGTTATAGCTGATGTTGGCCGGGAAGGTCTGGGCGTAGCGCAGCGGCCCGCGGGTGACCGCGGCGGTTTTTACGCCGAGGTTTTGGGTCTGCGTCGGGTCGATACGCACCCCCGGCGCACCGGCGGCGGCACTCTCCTCATCAGCGTATTTCGGCACCAGGTCCATATCCATAAACGGCGATTTACCCGGTTTATCAAAGCGAGTATTCGGGTACATCGGGTCGTACCAGAACAGCACTTTACGCTGCTGCTCGGCCGCCGGAGCGCTATCCATTGTCGGCGTCAGTCGGGTATACAGCGCCGCGGTAAGCGCGCCGCCAACCAGCATGCTGCCGAGGATCAGCGCCGTATTTTTCAGTGTCAGGGATGCCATGTGTCGTCCATTCAGTTATTGAGGGGGCCTACCGTCGCCGGGCCGTTAGTGGGCGCGGATATCCTGTAACAGCGACAGATTGCCCTGCTGAACGAAGGTGAAGTCCACGCTGTCGCCATCCTTCACATTGTTGAGCTGCGTCTGCGGGGTGATGGTGAAGCGCATGGTCATCGGCGGCCAGTTCACCTCCGGGATGGCCTCGTGGGCGATAGTGATTTTTTTGCTATCCATATCAATGGCTTTAATGACGCCTTTACCAGTAATGCTTTGCGTCTGCGCGGCGGCGGGTTGTGCATGCATCGCCATGCCGGCGTGTGGGTCGGCAGCCTGGGCCGCGAACACTGCGCCAGAGAACAGGGTGAACAGGGCGATTTTAGAAAGTGAATTCATAATCAAGACTCCTCGGATTATTCCATCCAGCCGCCGCCGAGGGCGGTGAACAGGGTGATTTCATTAGCCTGACGGGAATAGTTGAGTTCCAACAGGGTTTGTCGGGTGGTGAAAATGTCGCGCTGGGCGCTCAGGACTTCGATGTAGCTGACCGCGCCGTGACGATAGAGCGCGGTGGCGCGCTGCAGGGTGATATTTAGTGAAGCGAGATAACGCTGCTGGGCGGCAGTCTGATCGGCCAGGCTCTGGCGCAGGGCCAGCGCGTCGGCCACCTCTTTAAAGGCGGACTGAATCTTTTGTTCATAGTTGACTACCTGCTGCTGCTGGCGGATCTCCGCCAGGTCAAGGTTGGCCTGATTGCGCCCGGCGTTGAAAATCGGCAGTTCAATTTTGGGGATGAAGGTCCACATCGCGCTGCCGGCGTTAAACAGGCTGGAGAGCTCGCTGCTGCTGCCAGAGAGCGAGCTGGTCAGGGTAATCGACGGGAAGAAGGCCGCCCGCGCGGCGCCGATATTGGCGTTGGCCGCCAGCAGGCTGTGTTCGGCCTCTAAAATATCCGGCCGCTGCAGCAGGATCTCTGAGGAGAGCGACGGCGGCAGGGTTACGCCTTTCAGGTCTACCGCGCTGCTGGCGTTATCGTCCGGCAGCCGTTGATAGCTGCCGAGCAGTAGCTGCAGGGCGTTATTGGCCTGCGCAAGTTGACCTTGCCGTTTGGCGATATCGGCGCGGGTGCTTTCGATCATCCCGCGCGCCTGTTCCAGCGCCAGCACGGTGGTGCTGCCGGTCAGCAGCTGCTTTTCAACGAAGGCGTAAGACTGCTGATAGTTCTGCAAGGTGTCGTTCGCCACCTGCAGCTGCGCCGCCGCCAGCCGCTGGTTGAAGTAGCTTTGTGAAACGTTAGCAATCAACAGGATATGCACCGTGCGCCGCGCCTCTTCGCTGGCGAAGAAGTTCTGTCGGTCGGCCTCGCTAAGGTTTTTCAACCGGCCAAAGAAGTCGAGGTCGTAGCTGAGATTCAAGCCGGCGGCATAATCGCTGCTGGTGGTGGTGTCGCCTTTGAGCTTGCCGCCATAGGTGGTGCTGCCGTCGCCGTTAAGCTGCGGGTAGCGGTCGGCGTCGGTCACCCGGTACTGGGCGCGGGCTTCCTGCACTTTCAGCGTCGCCATCCGTAGATCGCGGTTGTTGGTCAGCGCGGTGCTAATCAGGCTTTTCACCTGCGGGTCGACGAAAAAGGTGCGCCAACCGGTCTCCTGGTAGCCCGCCGTCGCGGTAACCAGTTTGTTCTGGCTGAGAGAGAACTGCTGCGGTACCGGCGCGGCGGGGCGCTGGTAGTCCGGAGCAAGTGACAAACAGCCGGTTAAGGCGAATATCACGCTGAGAGTAAGAAGCTTTATTGGGCGCATGGCGACAGACGGTTTTCGGCGATTTATCAATGGCGGATACTTTACGCAGCGGGCTCTGTTCAACGCGTGACAGGAAAATGACAAAGCTGTCATTTTCCTGATATTTCATTGCTATCCGGAGGGGCTCCTCTAAAATTGAATACCCGCACAAAGCGCGCGTGAAGGAGCCTGCCGTGAAGATTTTGATTGTCGAAGATGAGAAGAAAACCGGGGAGTACCTGACCAAAGGGCTTACCGAAGCCGGATTCGTCGTCGACCTGGCCGACAACGGCCTTAACGGTTATCACCTGGCGATGACCAGCGACTACGATCTGCTGATCCTCGACATCATGCTGCCGGACGTCAACGGCTGGGATATCGTGCGCATGCTGCGCGCCGCCAATAAAGGGATGCCGATCCTGCTGCTCACCGCGCTTGGCACTATCGAGCATCGGGTGAAGGGGCTGGAGCTGGGCGCCGACGACTATCTGGTGAAGCCCTTTGCTTTTGCGGAACTGCTGGCGCGGGTGCGCACTCTGCTGCGTCGCGGGGCGGCGGTAATAGTAGAAAGCCAGTTTCAGGCGGCCGATCTCAGCGTTGATTTGGTGAGCCGTAAGGTGACGCGTGGCGCGACTCGTATCACCCTGACCAGCAAAGAGTTTACCCTGCTGGAATTCTTCTTGCGCCATCAGGGCGAGGTGCTACCCCGTTCGCTGATCGCGTCGCAGGTGTGGGATATGAATTTCGACAGCGACACTAACGCTATCGACGTGGCGGTGAAGCGGCTGCGCGCCAAAATCGATAACGACTTCGAGCCGAAGCTTATCCAGACCGTGCGCGGCGTCGGCTATATGCTTGAGGTGCCGGATGGCCGCTAAGCGCCCCTTTTCGTTGGCCACCCGGCTGACCTTCTTTATCAGCCTCGCCACCATCATTGCATTCTTTGCCTTCACCTGGATCATGATCCATTCGGTGAAGGCTCACTTTGAAGAGCGCGACGTTCACGACCTCAAGCAGCTCAGTACCACGCTTGAGACGGTGCTCAACCACGCCGACTATCCGCAGGAGCGGCGGCTGGAGATCTTAAAAAACGTGATTGGCGGCTACGCTAACGTCTTTATCTGTCTGGATGATGCCGAGGGCAATATTCTGTTTCAGTCGCCAGACGGCCCGGAACTCAGCCATATTATGAGCACGCCGGGGCTGGCGATGAAGTTGCGCGACGGTAATGTGATTTCATGGACCGACCCGCAGCCGCGGGAAATGGTTCATGATAATCATCAAATGGAGACCCGCTCCTGGCGGCTAATCATGTTGCCGCTGGGCAAGCAGGCAGATGGCAAACCGGCCTGGCATCTGCTGATGGCCTTATCGATCGACTTTCACCTGCACTATATTAATGAGCTCAAAGCAAAGCTGATTTCCGCGGCGTCGATAATCAGCCTGCTGATCATCGCCATCGTGCTGTTTGTGGTCTATCAGGGGCATAAGCCGATTCGCCAGATCAGCCGCCAGATCCAGAATATTACCTCCCGGGATCTCGATGTGCGCCTCGACCCGCAGGCGGTGCCCATCGAGCTGGAACGGCTGGCGCTGTCGTTTAACCATATGCTGGAGCGCATAGAGGATGTCTTTACCCGCCAGTCGAACTTTTCCGCCGATATCGCCCATGAAATCCGTACGCCGATTACCAACCTGGTCACGCAAACTGAAATCGCCTTAAGCCAGAGCCGCAGCCAGCAGGAGCTGGAAGAGGTGCTCTATTCCAATCTCGAAGAGTTCTCGCGCATGTCGCGGATGGTCAGCGATATGCTGTTCCTTGCCCAGGCGGATAATAACCAACTGATCCCCGAACAACGGGCGCTGGACCTGGCCGAGGAAGTGAATAAGGTGTTTGAGTTCTTTGAAGCGTGGGCGGAAGAAAAAGAGGTGGCGCTGCGTTTTGTCGGTAGCCATTGCCGGGTGATTGGCGACCCGCTGATGCTGCGGCGGGCAATCAGCAACCTGCTGTCGAACGCGATTCGCTATACGCCGGCCGGGCAGGCGGTGACCATTCAGTTGAGCGAAAGCGCCGAGAAGATTCGCCTGGTGGTGGAGAACCCCGGCGCACCGATTGCCGCCGCGCATCTGCCACGCCTGTTTGATCGTTTCTATCGCGTCGACCCCTCGCGCCAGCGCAAAGGCGAGGGCAGCGGCATCGGTCTGGCGATTGTAAAATCGATTGTCAGCGCTCACCACGGCAGCGTAGCGGTGCAGTCCGATCTGCGCTCCACTCGCTTTATTATCGTGTTGCCGAAATATGCGCAATAACGGCTGAAAGCAAGCGGGCAGCGCCAGGCGACTGCCCGCAGTATTGCCGTTCTCTTACTCTTCGAAATACCAGTAGCCCTGATTAATCAGCCGCGTCAGTTCGCTAACGAACGCCGGATTTTTCAGGCCGCTGCCGAGCTCTTCTTGACCTAACGAGGTATAGCGACACAGCGCATCGAGCGCGCTGGCATCGGTGGTGTCGAGTTGTTCGCTATGCACGAAGAAGCTGTCGCCGATATGCAGAACGCGCAGGCCGCTCAGGCGAGAAAGCTTTTCCCCGCCCAGTAGCGCATCGACCACTTCCTCTTCTTCATATGCCGGTTCCGCCGGAGCAATATCCAGTTCGTGACGCGGCGTGGTGACGAAACTGCCGAACCACTGCTTGAAGTCTTCGGGTTGGCGAATCATGTTGATCATCATGTTGCGCAGACGATCGAGTTCATACTCTTCAACCCGGCCCGGATGCTCGCGGCAGGTGAGATCCGGGTCGCTGTAGTGTTCCCCGCCGAGGTCGTTTTCCAGCACATAGTCGGCGAAGCTGCTGATCAGGTCGCGGCCGTTTGGCCCACGGAAGCCGACGGAGTAGTTCAGTGCCGTTTCGTGGGTCACTCCGTCGTGCGGGAATCCAGGCGGAATATAGAGGATGTCGCCAGGCTCCAGATCTTCATCAATAATCGGCGGGAACGGATCAACGTGCAGCAGCGCCGGATGTGGACAGAACTGACGCATCGGCAGCTTGTCACCCACGCGCCAGCGGCGGCTCCCCATGCCCTGAATAATAAAGACGTCATACTGATCGATATGTGGGCCAACGCCGCCGCCAGGAACGGAGAAGGAGATCATCAGATCGTCTAAACGCCAGTCCGGCAGTACGCGGAATGGGCGCACCAGTTCGGCGGCAGGCATATGCCAGTGGTTTACCGCCTGGGCTAGCAAGGACCAGCCGTTTTCACCCAGCCCATCGAAATGTTCAAAAGGACCGTTGCTGGCCTGCCATTTACCGTTGACCAGGCTGACCAGCCGGCTATCGACTTCCGGTTCCATGGCTAACCCGGCCAGTTCATCTGGCGTGATGGGGTCGATGAAGTTCGGAAACGCCTTCTTTAATACGACCGGCTGCTTTTGCCAGTACTTCTCTAAGAACTCGGGCCAGTTAATGTTGAGTTGATAAGCCATCGATTATTACCAGTAAGAAGAAACGGGCCTGATTATAGAAATGAGGGAAAGCGTGGCGCTTTGTCATGGGTCAAGAGTGGTGCTTAATTCACCATTGGCGTGATCGCGGTGGTGGTGGAACGAGAAAAATCGCGTTTTCGCAAAAAAGTGGTTTCGGTAGGGAATGCGCTGTAGGCCGCATGAACTCTGGGTTTCGTCGGTTTTGTCCTAACGCGGATAAACGTGAAAAGTGTAATTAAT
>OGEH01001083.1_pt1 | contig 12385 bp, 9 predicted proteins | sample 1570681 | NCBI WGS metagenome assembly OGEH01 (sample SAMEA2582126, study PRJEB24529) | metagenome | biome: Human gut stool | place: China | collected 2011 | reverse complement strand
TGATAAAATTTGACATGTTGTACTCCTTTCTTTGATTATATCGAAAAATACAAATCTTTTAATATTATTATATACGACTATAACCGGATATACAATTTATTTTGGTATAGTAAAAGTTATTTATTCTTGCGATGTAACAACTAGAGTAAACATAAAAAGCCCCTATCTTAGATAGGGACTTTTAGGTAATTCAATGTTAAGCTTATAAACGTCTATACATTTCATCTACCGCATCAATATCAGCAGGTAACCAATCTACAGAATATAAGGTTTCTTTAGATAGCCATTTAGCAGCTTCATGTTCTACTAAGGTAATATTAGAATCATTTTTCAACGAACATAAATAACAGTGCATTGTTAAATCAAATTTTTCATAACCGGTATATTCGATCGTAATAATATGCTCTTGAACGTTAATATCCGCTTCTAACTCTTCTTTGATTTCTCTAATAAGAGCTACATCATGGGCTTCACCTAGTTCAATTTTGCCACCCGGGAATTCCCATCCATCCTTAAGATCCCCATAGCCTCGTTGGGTAGCTAGTATGGTATTATCCTTTTTTATAATAGCTGCCACCACTTCAATATGTTTTCGTTGTTCACTCATATATATCCTTATCCATTAACAATATAATCATAAATATCATCCCGTACAGGTACTTCGAGTACATATTCTAATTCTACCGCCGCAGTACCATTAGCCATAGAAATTTCTTTAGCATTCTCCTGACCAGTGGAATGAATCGGTCCTAAATAGTAAAACTCTTTAGACTCTTCATCATCCTTGTTTTTTCTCACAAATAAATACATAGCAACGCCTAGTTCATCAGCATTAAATGCGGTTTGTACATCATCAGAGGTAAAGGATCGTTTGTTTTTAGAAATAGCTTTTAGTAATCCTGGATTTTCAAATCTATCCTCGTATTTAATGGTATCTTGAATATCATCTGCTTTATGATAATTAATAAAAACGGGATATGTCTTAGTTTCCTTATGAAATTTATAGCCCCCAATGTTAAGAGGAACTTCGTTTTGAGGCCACTCTAATAATTGACAAACTTGTTCATATGTATATTTCTCATACAATACAAATGGTGTATTACTATAAGTATTATCTTTATACCTTTCATTAAACTGCTTGAAGCCATATGTAACAAGTTCTTGAACTTGTTCTTTAAAATTAGTATCTTCTAAAGCCTGTTTAAAAATTTGGGATATACCATACTTACCATTAGAGAACTCAATAAATTCACTATCTGCAAAAGTCTTTTGTGCTACTTGAACACCAAATTGATTTGTCATCATATTAATGAGATTAATACGTCCATATTCAGACAAGTCTACATTGTAACTATCTAGTAACTCTTCAGTTACATAATTAATCACATCATCACGACCATCTAGTAATGCCTGCAATAATAGAAGTTCTCTAACACGCATACCTGTTGTTAATTTCTGAGATATAAAATGTAGCATTCTCTCCTGAACAGGTGTAAAGGATATATCATAGTCCTTATCCTTAATCTTTATCAAGAAATGATGATAGGACTTAAATTTACTAAAAATTCTACTAACATCAATCGAACCATGATCGGCAAAATCAGAAATTTTAGGAATACGACCTAATTTGAAGCGTAAATTAAAATAAGCTTCTTTAATTAATTTCATATCGGAAAATCTTGCCGTATCAATAGATTCATAAATGCGTTGTTTTGCAATTTTATCAAAATGTACAGTTGAGGTACCTGGAATAATACGATTGCCAGCTTGTACATAACGACGCAAAGTATCCTTGTTATAGCTCCTATCACCTGATAAGGCTAATGGAATCATAAAGTTATTAGTATAATTCCCAATAAAATCCAATATAACTACATATTCTTTATCCTCAAATTTACGAAGACCACGCCCGAGTTGTTGAATAAAAATTATCGGACTTTCAGTTTGACGTAGCATAATAACTTGATTAATTTCTGGAATATCAACACCTTCATTAAAGATATCTACGGTAAAGATATAATCCAATTGCAGGTCTGGACGTCCCTGATAATCACCGGTTCCCGTTAATCGAGCAATTGCTATTTCCCTAGTTTCTTGACTATCTTCACCAGTTAAACATACAGTGCGATAAACACCACGCTCGTTAAAAGCATCGGACAACGCTTTGGCCTCAACTCGATTACTACAGAATACTAGCCCCTTTACACGACTACCACTATGTCCAAAATAGCGAATCTTTTCTATAATTTTATCTACCCGCTCTTTTGTAGACAAGTTTGAAAAGGATACCTCCATATCAGAAATATCTTCTTGCGTATCCACCCATAAATCACTAATGCCAAAATAATGAAATGGACATAGTAAATCTTCTTCTAAAGCCTGTTGCAATCGGATTTCGTAAATAATATTATGGTCAAATAATTCATATAAATCGTATCCATCTGTACGTTCCGGGCTAGCCGTCATTCCCAATAAAAACTGAGGCTCAAAGTATTCAATAATGCGTTGATAGCTATCTGAACCTGCGCGATGCACTTCGTCAATGATAATACAGTCAAACTCCTTTGGAGCATACTGTTTCATTACATCATTACGACCCATCATTTGCATTGTAGAGAATACATGAGTCGCATTATAGTATTTAGCATTCCCAGAAACTAAACCAAATGTAATAGATGGATCATTATAAATCCGCGCAAAACTAGCGATCGCTTGTTTTGCAATTTGTTCACGATGTACTAAAAATAATATTCTTTTAGGCCTCATCTCTCTCATAGCAAAAGCCGCCGCATAGGTTTTGCCAGTACCAGTAGCAGAGATCAAAAGACCTCTTTTAGCATTATTAGCTCTTAGTTCATTGAAGTTAGCAATAAACTGTTGTTGCATACTATTAGGTTCCAGTTGAAGCAAATCTATTTTTCTAAATTGCTCTGCTACAGTCTTTTGTGAAGTGCGCTCTGGGCGTACCCATCTTGGTTTATACCAAGGAATAAAATCTTCATAAGGAATAGAAAATTTTGAATTCCAATACAAGTCAAATTCTTCCGTGATTTCTCTAGCATAGGTATCACTGCAATGAGCTTCAGATCGAGTATTCCATTCACGATTTTTCTTTAATGCATTAATAGTTAAATTAGAACTACCAACTATAATCTGATAAGATTCATCTTTTCTAAAAATGTAGCCTTTTGTATGGAATCCATGACCACTACCTTGTGTAGTGCAATACACTTTTAACTCAATATTATTTAAATTTCCTAAATCTTCCAAAACTTGTGGACTATTAAAACCAAGATAATCCGTCGTTAACACACGACCATGAACACCACGCTCTTCTAATTCCTTTAGGATTGGCTTTAATGTCAACAAACCTTCTGGAGTAATAAATGCTACTGATATTAAAAACTCGTCACAATTGCGTAACCCATCTTCAATGGCAGATAATACATTACGCCCTTCCCCATTAGCAATAAGTTCCGAAGATGTAGCAAAATTGATTAATTGATTCGATTCTGACATAACGAACTCCCTATATAATGAATACTATACTTGCTATTATACCAGCCGCAGCTACAACGTCTAGAGAGTATATAGTTTTACTTTTAAAAGTATATTTTTATAACAGCTTACAGCCTCATTCATCAATTAATCGCTAATTATAAATATAAATATACATTTAAATCTAACATTTTCATCTATTCCTTATAATTATCGTATCTATACGTCTTTTTTGCCACGTAAAGTTGTGATATAATGTAAATAATTACTCTTAGGACATTAGTCTGTCCAAATGGATCCAAAAGAGTTAGTGTGTTTTCAAGGAGCGTGCGCAGTTGAAAAAGGGGTACATCAAGTTAATAGCAGCCATTGTGCTTGGTGCTGCTATTATCGGTGGTGGGATCTATGGGGTGTATACACTCTTATCATCCAATACAACGACAATTTTATATCGATCAACCGTTGACGATAAAATCAACGCCATACGACCTTATATTGTTGCATTAGATGCATATAACTCATACAGTGTAGCCTATGCTAGCCAATTACAGCCAACTCTTGAAGAGTTGCGCAATGGGTCTCATAATACGACGATTACCTTACCTAAATATAAGGAACTTAAAGCTGCATTAGAGGTAGCAAAACAAGATAGTTCTACGCCCTACGAAGATGTAAACCAAGCAACAAATGATGTCCTCGTAGTACTTGATCAAATTATTCCTATTGCTGATCAGTTGCAATCTTACTATGTGGAACGTCGTTATGAAAAGGATAATTATAAAGGTAGCGATGAGCTAGCAGCTCAATATGTACCTTTAGCAGAACAGTTCTACGCTACATATAATGCATTAGACTTAGCTTTAGATAATCGTAATAATGAGCTTTATAACGAACGCATGACTGAGTATCAGGGAGAAAAACGGGAAAATGCGGTTAACTTTATAGAGATAAATCTCATAACAGCACAAACTATTGACCTTATTGATCCAGATGGGAATACAGACACCCAAAAGGTAGAATCAAACTTACAACAAATTACACAACGCCTCAATAAATTACAACCTGGTACTACACCAGAAGTACAAAATGCGGTAAGAGAGTATCAAGACTCAGTAAAAGAATTTGTTGCAGAGGCACGCAACTACATTATTATCAACTCATCTTATGGCGAAGCTTATACGCAATTATTTACCAAGTATAATAAAATGATTGGCAAGGCCAATGCAGTTAACATGGCAGACTTAGATGTAACAGAAAAAAAATAATATTTAGATAACACAAAGGACTAGCCCATGCGAGCTAGTCCTTTTATTTTTATGTAAGCAACAAACTTTATTCCCTTTTCAAGTCTTTCGTAATGATGTAATATTCGCTTGGCGAAATCTTAAGCCCCTTTATATAGCTTTTACAAATCATATTAATTTTTGGATATCCTAAGAATAATGATGCACTATCATCTAACAATATTTCTTGGGCTTTCACAATGGCATTATAACGTTGTGTATCATCTATAGTTGTTTCTGCCAAAGCAAGTAGTTCATCATATTTAGGATTACTAAAACCAGACACATTAGTTGGATTAGAACCATCAATATTTGTACCCCAATATTGTTTTAAGAACCATACAGGACTACCAGTGCTAGCAGTTGACACACTAGTTATTGCCAAGTCATATTCACCAGAACGTGTTACCTTATCAACTACACTAGAATCAACAATCTCTACATTAACATCTATACCAATTTTTTTATAATCAACCTGCAATGCTTCTGCATATAAGATAACCTCAGGTCTAGATGTGTAGGTATAGAAGTTAAGTCGTAATTTCTTACCATCCTTATCTACATAACCATCTCCATCAGTATCTATCCATCCAGACTGTGCCAACAAAGATTTTGCACGTTCTACATTATATGTTTCAGGAATTTTAATGTCATTATATCCATAATTTAAACTTGGTGGCAACGGAGTTCTCCCTGCTACAAAAGTATCTTTAAATAGTTTTTTTGCATAATTCTCACGATCTGCCCCCGCCACTAAAGCACGTCTTACATTAATATCATTCAAGTATCCATTGTGGTTCATACGAACCATAACAACACGCAATGAAGGAGTTTCTTCAATGATATAGTCATTACTATCTTTAAATAATCCATACTCACCGGCAGCAATATTAACGGCCATATCAATATCGCCAGCTTGTAATGCCATAGCACGAGTATTCACATCATTAATGGATCACCTAATAATCCAGGCAAATTGGGATATACCTTATCAGTACGAATAGTTAAAGTCTGTCCATTTGCTTCCATTAAGTCATAAGAAAAAAAGGATTTTGCACGTTTACTCTTTTGAAATGCACGTTCAAGCGATTCCTTAACAGCTTGTGCCGTAACCTTACGTCCATTAGAAAACTTGACCTTATCATTAATAACAAAAGTCCAAGTCTTATAATCATCTCCTACTGACCAAGAAGAAGCAATCCATGGTTGTGGTTTCATAGAGTCATCAAATCTAACAAGATTCTCCCCTATACCATATCGCACAATTCCCCAACTAAAGTAATTCTCAGTAGGTTCTAAAGTCTCTGGATAAGACATAGCTCCTACTTTTAATGTGTCCTTATTGGTGTCTTTTCCACATCCAGAAAATATTAGAGTACCCGCCAATAGAATACACATCCCCAATAATGAATACTTTTTTAACCTCATGTCAACCTCCAACTATATGTTTAATTTCTCCAAAAAATATTGATATATAAATATATTAATACTAAATACTATAATCTATAGTATGTATCCTTACAAATGAGAACTATTTATAGAATCATAGCCAACTTGAATCGTTAAGTTTTCAAAATACTTATTAAATAAAGTATTAAAGGTACAAAAAGGGCTATTACATAATATATAGCTTTACTGCTTTATGTAATAGCCCCAATAGTAGCATAAGTACTAGTTAATTAGATTCTATTATTTACGTTTCAAATCTTTTGTAATAATGTAATATTCAGACGGTGTTATCTTGATACCATCAATATGTTTATTACCTACAATATTAATTTTAGGATACCCAAGGAATAATGCTACAGCGTTATCTAACATCAGTTGTTGGGCATTGATAACCGCATTACGACGCACCACTGGGTCGCTACTGCTTTCACCAAGAGCCAACAATTCATCGAAACGAGGATTAGAGAAGCCAGACCCATTAGTTTCAACGCCTGTACCCCAATATTGTTTCAAGAACCATACTGGTTGACCCGTATTAGCGGTTACAACACTGGAGATAATCATATCATAATCACCAGATTGAGATAATGTGTCGATAACCGCATAATCTACGATTTTAATTCGTAAATCTACACCGATTTTTTTGTAGTCCGCTTGCAATGCTTCCGCATATAATGGCAATTCAGGACGAGTCGTGTAGGCATAAAAATCAAGTACGAGGTTTTCACCATCTTTATCGACAATGCCATCACCATTCGTATCTTCATAGCCTTCTCGTTTAAGTAATTCTTTAGCGCGCTCTACATTATATTTATTAGGATCACGTAATTGGTTAAAACCATAATCGATGGATGGTGGCAATGGAGCCTTACCAGCTACGAACGTATCTTTCATGAGATTTTTCGCATAAGACTCGCGGTCTGCCGCTGCAATGAGGGCTGCACGAAGATTTGGATTTCGTAGTTTCCCCTTTTGCCCCATACGAACAAATACGTCACGCAAGGAAGACATTTCATAGATAGTAAAGTTCTTATCATTTTGGAAGATACTATATTCACCAGGTCCAATGCTAATAGCCATATCTACATCACCAGATTGTAATGCCATAGCACGCGTATTCGCATCATTAATGGAAGGGATCTCAACCTTGGCAAAGCCTGCTTTACCATCCCAGTAATTATCATTACGTTTTAGTTCAGCACGCTCTTTTGTGAAAGAGGATACTACATATGGACCAGTACCAATAGGACCTTCCTTTGCAATATCACGACCATTCGCCTCTGCTGTCACATCCATAATCAAAAACAATGGATCTCCTAGCAAGTTGGGCAAGTTATAATATTCCTTGTCAGTCTTGATGGTCAACTCCTGACCGTTAGCAGTAATTTCTGTATAGTTAAAGAACGTTTTTGCTCGTTTACTTTTAGCAAAAGTTCGTTCTAAAGATGCTTTTACCGCCTCAGCTGTCAAACTATTACCATTTGAGAATTTAACTTTATCATTGATGGTGAAAGTCCATGTTAACTTGTCATCACCTTGCTTCCAAGAGGTGGCAAGCCAAGGCGTTGCTTTCATTTGATCATCAAACTTGATAAGCGTTTCACCTATACCAAATCGTACAACGGCCCAACTAAAATAATTTTCCGTTGGTTCTAATGTGCCAGCAAAACTAATAGCCCCTACCTTTAATACATCATTAGATGAAGCAGAATCTTGATTCATACAACCAACAGTTCCGAGCATAGTCACACCAAGGGTCATACCAATTAGTAAAGCCTTGCGTAATCCTTTCATTTATACACCTACCTTTCTACACACATTAACTATCTATTTATACTCAGATACTCACTATTTTTTGCATTAACATAATCTAGTAAATATAACCTGCTTTTACAATAGTTAATATAAAAAAATCTATGTACATCACTTCATATGAGCATATCTTGTTATACCCATAGGGGTATATTTTATACAGTCAACTATACTATATATTAGGTGTTAACACAATGTATAATTTGAGAAACATTTCAATATATCTATTAAAAAATTTCATATCTTAACTATGCATAAAAATAGCAGTTAGTCTTGAAACTAACTGCTATTTTAAGTTTACCTATCCGATTTAAAACTCTACATTTTAAATCTATTCGCTCGAAGTCTAACATTCAAAATCTATACATTTGAATGAGTTTCTTACATTATGCTTCTAATGCAGCCTCATCCAAGGTAAGCGGCTTATGATCTTGACCAATTTCAAAGATAGAGCTCAATAAAACCTTTGTATATGGATGTTTTGCATCCGCCAAGTGGAAAGCATCTAGTTCTTCAACGATAGCACCTTTGTACATTACGACCACCTTGTGGCACATCGTACGAATAAAGGCAATATCATGAGCAATAAATAGGTATGTTAAATTTTTCTTTTTTTGTAAACGCGCCAAAAGGTACGCAATGGAGTCTTGTACAGATACGTCTAGAGCACTAGTAGCCTCGTCTAACACCAGGATTTCGGGCTCTAAAACGATAGCACGAGCAATGGCAACACGTTGGCGTTGACCACCAGACATTTCATGAGGATAACGATGCATAAACTCGCGAGGTAAATCTACCATTTCCAGGTAGTCACCTGCGATTTGCTCTTCTTTTCCCTTTTCAAGAAGACCAAAATTATAAAGTGGCTCAAGAATGATATCTTTAACCTTCATACGTGGGTTAAAAGCTGCAGATGGATCTTGGAATACCATTTGAATCTTTTTACGATATTCTTTCGTTTGTTCAGAGTTCATATGTTGAATCTCTACACCATCTACATAAATCTCGCCTTCTGTAATAGGAAGCATCTTCATGATCATACGAACCAATGTTGTTTTCCCTGAGCCAGATTCCCCTACAATACCAAGGGACTGACCTTTTTCGAGAGTTATATTAATATCCTTACATGCTTCAAGCTCACCACCAGTAGGAAGTGGGAATCGTTTATATACATTCTTAATTTCTACTGCGTAATTAGTCAATGTAACGACCTCCTCCCAATGTTGGCACAGCGTCTTTTAGTTGTTTCGTATATTCATTAGATGGATTTTCCAAAATATCTTGTGGGGTTCCAGCATCTACAACACAGCCCTTTTTCATAACAATAATATAGTCAGACATATACGCTGCTACACCAAGGTTATGAGTTACCATGACTATTGCAGAATTATGCTCTTTAGCTAGTTCAAGCATTTGCATAACCACTTGAGATTGTGTTGTTACATCGAGTGCAGATGTCGGTTCGTCACCGATGAGTAATGCTGGGTCCAATGCTAACGCCATAGCAATACCAACACGTTGACGTTGACCACCAGATAATTCGTGTGGATAACGGCGCAATATATCCGCTCCATTAGGAAGAGATACAGATTCTAATAACTCAATTGCTCGTCGATCACATTCATCATTAGTGATTTCAATATGAGATGTAAACAATTCTCTAAATTGTTTACCAATGCGAACAATTGGATCTAATGCACTACCACTATCTTGGAAAATCATAGCCATATCTTTACCACGTATGGCTCTCCATTCTGACTTAGATAGGGTACGAAGGTCGTGACCGTTAAAGATCATTGTACCGTCTGTAACCTCACCACCTACAGGTAATAAACCCATGAGGGCCCGGATTACAGTAGTTTTACCGGATCCGGACTCACCTACAATGGTTAATACCTTACCGCGTTCCAAGGTAAAGTTCACATCCATAACAGCAGGCACACCTTGGTACGCAATGTTAAGGTTTTCTACAGTTAGTATGTTTTCTGCCATTATAGCTCCTCACTATTTTGTAATTTTGTTAGTAATCCAGTAGTAATCACTTGGGTACATTACAGCACCTTTCAAGTAAGAACCTGTAACGATATTAGTTTTAGGATAGCCTAAGAATAATGCAGCACCATCATTCATCAACAATTGTTGAATTTGGATTGCGTAATCACGACGTTTTGCTGGGTCGAATTCAGTTTCAGCTGCATCTAACAATTGGTCAACTTGTGGATTGGAGTAACCAGAACCATTTTGAGGGTTGGAGCCATTGTTGTTAGTGTGCCAATAGTTAGCCAAGAACCAGATTGGATCACCTGTATTAGCTGTTACAATGTTGGAGATAAGCATATCATAGTCGCCGTCTTGACCCATTTTATCGATCAAGTTATAGTCAACTGTTTTGATTTTCATGTCGATGCCCACTTTTTTGAGGTCAGCTTGTACTGCTTCTGCATAAAGTGGCAATTCTGCACGAGAGTTATATACTACGAAGTCAAATGTTAATGGTTTACCATCTTTATCTAGGATGCCGTCACCATCAGTATCTTTCCAACCATCTTCAGCTAACAATTGTTTAGAGCGTTCAGGATTATACGCATTAGGATCTTTCAAGTCCTTGAAACCATAGTCCATGGATGGCGGAATTGGAGCAGAACCAGGAATAAATGTACCTTTTAACAATACATCAGCATAGTTTTTACGGTCTGTTGCAGAGATAACTGCAGCACGAACTTTGTCATCCCCAAGAATACCTTTTTGATTAATACGGGCCAATACGACACGAAGAGATGCGATTTCATCTACTTTGAATTTATCATTGCCTTGGAATAAACCAATTTCACCAGGGCCGATGTTAACAGCCATATCTACGTCGCCAGATTGTAAGCTTATAGCGCGAGTATTAGGGTCATCGATGGAAGGAATTTCTACAGTTTTAAATGGTACTGTACCATCCCAGTAGTTTTCGTTCGCAGCCATTTCAGCACGTTCTTTAGTGAAGGATTTAACTACATATGGGCCTGTACCGATAGGGCCTTCCTTCGCAAAGTTACGGCCATCTTTTTCAGCTTGAACGTCAACGATTAGGAACAACGGATCCGCTAAAAGGCCAGGCATATTAGGATATTCTTTTGTTGTATGAATAACTAATTGTTGACCATTAGCTTCCATAGAATCATATTCGAAGAATGTTTTCGCACGATTAGACTTTGCAAAAGCACGTTCAATAGACGCCTTTACAGCTGCTGCATCAACTTTTTTACCATTGGAGAATTTCACCTTATCATTGATTGTGAAAGTCCACGTTTTATGGTCTGGGGATACTTCCCATTTAGATGCAATCCATGGTTGAGGTTTCATTTGTTCGTCAAACTTAGCCAATGTTTCACCTACACCATAGCGCATTACAACCCATGCAAAGAAGTTTTCTGTAGGTTCTAATGTGGATGCGAAGTTAGTAACGCCTACTTTTAATACATCTTTGTTAGCAGCACCATTATTATCAGATCCACAACCTGCTATGAAGGAACCCATCATTACAATACTAAGACCTGCTAATAGGGCCTTTTTCCAAGATTTTTTCATTTAAAATCTCCTTTTACAACTATATGTAAATCATAAAAACATTTAACATCATCACTATCTAAAATAGTTGTGATGGAAAAACCATAATTTCTTACCAGTCATAATGAAACTTTCACTAAATAAAGATTCAAATTTATGAAGGTAAAAACAATTTTATCCTTGATTTTTTGGATCCACTACATCTCGTAAGGAATCAGACCAAAGATTAAAAATAGATACCACGATTAAGATCGACATACCAGGGAATACCATAAGCCATGGACTTGTTTGCAAGTACTGGCGGCCTTCGTTAAGCATAAGGCCCCATTCAGGTGTTGGTGGCTGTGCACCAAAACCAAGGAAGGAAAGCCCTGCCACCTCAATCATGATGGCCCCAATATCAAGTGCACCTGTAGTAACAACAAGAGGCATAATATTAGGAATAATATGTCGTCTTAAGATAGTTGCCGTAGACGCCCCCATCATAACCGCAGCCGTTACATATTCTTCACCACGTACTTTTAACGTCATAGAACGTACTAAACGAGCATATTTTGCCCAACCTACTACAGATAAGGCCAAAATCGTATTCACAATGCTACCACCCAAAATACCAGCAATAGCGATGGCTAAAACAACACCTGGAAAGGATAACATAATATCAGCTAGGCGCATGAGAACCATTTCGACTTTGCCGCCGAAATAGCCTGCTATAGCACCGATGATAGTACCAATACTCACCATGATAACGACGATGGATACGCCCATGAACAAGGATAATTGAGTACCGT
>OGEH01001064.1_pt1 | contig 12687 bp, 9 predicted proteins | sample 1570681 | NCBI WGS metagenome assembly OGEH01 (sample SAMEA2582126, study PRJEB24529) | metagenome | biome: Human gut stool | place: China | collected 2011 | reverse complement strand
GTAATATATCCATTTCCCATCGGCAGAGAATGTGGGAAATGGATATATTACTGCTCAGCTCCGACTGTGCCATTGCCGGACAGCGTACAGCAATTACGCTATTCGCTTTGCCGCATTGCGTTCGATGCCAATCACGGCGCATGGGGTGACCGCGTGGATACCCTTTGGAATGCCCGGCTGGAGAAAGGCTCCGTGTGTCATCCGAAAGCCTCACCGGACGGACGCTACCTGCTTTATACCGTTGCTGATTATGGAACATTCCCCATTTGGCACCGGGAGACGGAATTGCAGCTGATGGATTTGCAGACGGGCGCCATCGACTCCCTGCCAATGGTCAACTCCAGCCGTTCGGACACTTATCACAGTTGGTCGTCAGGCAGCCGTTGGTTTGCCTTTGCCAGCAAGCGGGGTGACGGGCAGTACGGGCGGGTTTATTTTGCCTATCTGGATGCTGAAGGGAAGGCGCATAAGCCTTTTGTGCTACCCCAGTCGGACCCTGAAAAAGACGATTTGACATTGAAATCCTACAATATTCCCGATTTGTCGGCTACTCCCGTTCCTTTTGATGCTTCTTCCATCAAGCGGATAAACCGGCAACTGAAGGCTGAGGAATTCAAATGACAAGACATACAGAGAGTACCAAATTGTAAATAATAAATTGTAAATAGTAAATGTTCTTATTTCTGAAAAAGACTTGGAAGATAGGGTTGTCGATACTTTTTGGCGTAGCGGTGCTTCTCTTTTGGGGAAGCGTATATCCGGCCCATATTTCCTATCAGGAGCAGTTCCAGCTTTTCTTGTTCGATGCCGACTACTGGTGGGAACGGATAGTGGTTCCCGGTGTGTTGGCCGATTATATCGCTGAGTATCTGACGCAGTTCTATTATCACGTGTGGGCGGGAGCTTGTATTCTGGCTTTTTTGTACGTGTTGTTGCAACGGTTGGTTTGGAAACTGGCGAAGGAGCAGGGTGCGGCTGATGTGTATTATCCGCTGAGTTTTCTGCCCATCATTGTCTTGTGGCATTTCATGGGTGATGAAAATGCGATGCTGTCATTGGTGGTGGCTCTGCTGTTAGCATTGTCTGCATCCTGCTGGTATGCGGATTTGAAAGGGAAGTGGCAGCGTGTGGCATACATTCTGATAGTCCTTCCGCTGCTTTACTGGACAGCGGGTGCGGCACACTTCATCTTTATGGGCTGGGTGATTGTACGCGAGTTCCGGTTGAATCTTAAAGGTAAGAATTTCTGGGGTGGTGTCGGAGTGTTCTGGGGTGTAGGATTGTGGGGTATCGGTTGTCCGCTATTGGCAAGCATGTGGGTACAATTCCCCATTTACCGTCTGATGGGTGGTATAGGATATTACCGTTTCCCGGCAGTGATTCCCTGGATAGAGATAGGGCTTGCCGTATTACTGGTTGTTCTCCCCTTCCTGCTGTCCGCTTTGCCCGCTTTGAAGAAGAAGCCGGTATTTTATGGAGTTCTGCAAGTGGTGGCGGTAACATTGTTCGGCTATTACTACGTGGCGGCCGGTTGCGATATGGATAAAGAGGAAGCGATGGAGTATGACCAGCTGGTACGTAATAAACAATGGCAGGAGATTATAGAAAAGGCAGAAGAGAAGTCACCGGTTTCACCTTTCGGCGTGACCTGCCTGAATCTTGCTTTGGGAAAGACGGGACAGATGGGCGACCGTATGTTCGAGTTTTACCAGAACGGGACGGAAGGGCTGCTGCCGGAGTTTCAGCGTGATTTTACTTCTCCGTTGCCCACCAGTGAGGCATACTATCATTTGGGTATGGTCAATACGGCACAGCGTTTCACTTTTGAGGCGATGGAGGCCATACCTAACTTCAACAAGAGTGGCCGTTGCTTCAAGCGTCTGGCAGAGACGAACCTGATAAACGGGCAATACGAAGTGGCAGCCAAGTACCTGCGTTTGTTGAGGAAGACAATCTTCTACAGGGATTGGGCAGAGGATGCCATGACCTATCTGTATAATGAGGAAAAAATCAATGCCCACAAGGAGTGGGGTTGGTTAAGGCAGATACGCTATACGGAAGACTTCTTGTTCAGCAGCCAGGAAACGGACATCATGCTGGGGCTGCTTTACCAGCACAACCACCGGAACCGGATGGCATTTGAGTATATGCTGGCCTATGTCCTGCAGCAACGTGATTTGGAACGTTTCATGAAGTACTATCCGCTGGGTAAGCATGCCGGCTACGACCATATTCCCCGCAGCTATCAAGAGGCGTTGATATATGTATGGACACAGACGCACAAGAACTTCCAGGGTATGCCGTGGAGCATTTCGCCCCAAGTGGTGCGGGATGTAACGGAATTTGCGCGGATATATACCTCGCAGCAGAATGCCCGGCAGATGTTGGAGGCGCGTTTCGGCAGTACATACTGGAATTATTTGCTACTAAGAAAGTAAAATGAAAAAGATGAAGAATATAGCTGTTTGCATAATGGCTGCATGGTGGTTTGCCGCTTGCGGCAATCCGGTGACTTCCCCGGAAAGGGTGGATGAATGGCCGGATATCTATCCCGACTATATCGGTGTGACTATTCCTGCAACCATTGCTCCTATGAATTTCAATTGTATTGGTGGAGCGTACGAACGTGTGGATGTGACCGTGACCGGAGGAAAGTCCGGAGAGATGCACGTAAATGATAAAATAGTATCATTTCCGCAAGATGCATGGCAAGAGCTTTTGGAGGAGAACAAGGGTGATAGCCTTCTGTTTACGGTATGTATCCGGAAAGACGGCGAGTGGAAACAGTACCGCTCTTTTCCCATGTATGTCAGTCCGTATCCTATAGATTATGGGGTGGTATACCGCAAGCTGGCTCCCGGATATGAAGTTTATAGCAAGATGGGCATTTATGAGCGTGACCTTGCTTCGTTCGAGGAGCGTCCCTTGCTGGAGAATACCATGGTGCCGGGCATGTGCCTGAATTGTCATGCTTTCAACAAAACAAATCCGGACCATCTGAGCCTGCATATCCGTGGAAAGAACGGAGGGACCTTGATGCAGATAGACGGGAAGCGCGAAATGCTGGATACGAAAACGGATTCCACTCTCTCTGCGGGTGTATACCCCTATTGGCATCCAAGCGGAAAATTCATTGCCTATTCCGTCAACAATACGCGCCAGTCTTTCCATGCGGTGAAGGATGAGCGTGTGGAAGTGCTCGACTTGGAATCGGATGTACTGATCTATCATCCCGAGACACATGAATTACTGCTCTCTCCCTTGCTTCAGAAGAAGGAAGTCTTCGAAACCTTTCCAGTATTTTCACCGGACGGACGCAAACTGTATTTCTGTGCTGCGGAGGCCAAGCCGATACCGGCAGAATATAAGGAAATACGTTATAGCTTGTGTAGTATAGATTTCAATCCGGAAGACGGGACATTTGGCGAAACGATAGATACGCTGGTCAATGCGGCAGCTATGAAGAAAAGCATCTCCTTCCCGAGGCCCTCGTACGACGGTGAGTATATCATGTTTACTTTGTCGGATTACGGGAATTTCTCAATTTGGCATAAAGAAGCCGATTTATGGCTGTTGGATTTGAAGGATGGCGGTATGCGTCCCATAAAGGAGGTGAACAGCGATGATACGGAAAGTTTCCATAACTGGGGCAGTAACTCCCGATGGTTTGTGTTCAGTAGCCGCAGGGGAGATGGGCTTTATACCCGTCTGTATCTGGCAAGTATGGATGAGAATGGGGTGGTGGGCAAGCCTTTCCTGCTTCCTCAGGAAAATCCTTGGGAGTATTACGACCGTCTGGTCTACTCGTACAATGTTCCCGATTTTACAAGCGAACCGGTGAAGCTGGAACGCCGGAAAGTGGAACGGGGAATTGTCTCGCGGAAGCGCGTTCCGGTGAAAGTTAGATGATACGTTTTTTATATTCTGTTTTTTAATACAGTAAAGGGATAAAATTGTATCATTTTCTCTTGGTGCAATCCGCTATCTTTGTGCCAGGAATTAGTGTTACCAATAACAATACCAGATTGAAAAACATGGATATGAGAAAAGTAAAATTTGCTATGATGATTCTGGCGGCAAGTCTGTTGACCGCCTGCGGTTCTTCCAAGAAAGAACAGAGTGTGAATGAAGAGACGGCTGCTGCGCGTACGCAGGAAACGGAGAACTTACTGGCTAACTTGAAAAAAATCCCTTCCAAATGTATCATGCTCGGCCATCATGACGATACGGTATATGGTATCGGCTGGGAAGGTGAGGAAGGCCGTTCGGATGTGAAAAGCGTGTGTGGCGACTATCCGGCTGTTATCAGCTTTGATTTGGGAGAGCTGGAACTTGGGAATGCCGCCAATCTGGATAAGGTTCCCTTCGATAAAATCAGGAAAGAGATAATCAATCAGTATCAGCGGGGCGGCATGGTTTCGCTCAGTTGGCATGCGCGCAATCCCAAGACGGGCGGTGAAGTCCATCTTGCCTGGTGGCGAGAATCACCAGAAATTTGCCGGCTGGTTGGGAGGAGTGGCCGATTTCCTTCATTCGTTGAAGACGGCGGACGGCGTGAAGATACCCGTACTTTTCCGTCCCTGGCACGAACACAGCGGCAGCTGGTTCTGGTGGGGCGAAAAACTGTGTACCCCTGAAGAGTATAAGGCATTGTGGCACATGACAGTGGATACTCTGCAGGCCAAAGGAGTGGACAATGCACTTTATGCTTACTCTCCGGGCACGGAACCCAAGGACACGACGGAATATTTGAAGAAGTATCCGGGCGATGAGTTGATAGACGTTATCGGTTTCGATACCTATCAGTTCGATCGGGATGCCTATCTTGCCGGGATGGATAGGGCACTTTCCATTATCAACAGTGTAGGGAAAGCACACAATAAGGTGATTGCTGTGACCGAAACCGGTTACGAAGGAATTCCCGATGCCAAATGGTGGACTGGTACTCTGCTGCCTGCGTTGGAGAAATATCCGCTTGCCTATGTGCTGGTGTGGCGCAATGCCCGTGAAAAGGTGACCCATTACTATGCCCCCTATCCGGGACAGACATCTGCGGAGGATTTTGTGGAGTTCTATAACAATCCCAAGACGCTGTTTGCAGCTGATGTAAATCTGTATCAATAAACAAACAATCAATATAACAGACATGGAAGCTTTTAAAGAAAAGGTAGAGAGGCTCTTTCAGAAACACGAAGAGTTGATTACGAGAAAGAATGTGGCCGTGGAAGACGGCAATGGCATATTCACCCGCTATAAATATCCGGTAGTGACGGCTGCTCATACACCTGTATTCTGGCGGTATGATTTGGATGAGAAGTCCAACCCGTACCTGATGGAACGTATCGGTATGAATGCGACCATGAATTCGGGGGCCATTAAGTGGAATGGCAAGTATCTGATGGTGGTACGTGTAGAGGGCGCTGACCGTAAGTCGTTCTTTGCCGTAGCCGAGAGTCCCAACGGCATTGATAATTTCCGGTTCTGGGATTATCCCATCACCATGCCCGAAGACGCGATTCCGGCAACGAATGTATACGACATGCGCCTCACGGCTCATGAGGACGGCTGGATTTACGGTATCTTCTGCGCCGAACGCCACGACGACAATGCGCCTGCCGGTGATTTGTCCTCGGCTACGGCTACAGCTGCCATTGCCCGCACCAAGGATTTGAAGAACTGGGAACGCCTGCCCGACCTGAAGACCAGGAGTCAGCAGCGCAACGTGGTGCTGCACCCGGAGTTTGTAGATGGCAAGTATGCCCTCTATACCCGTCCGCAGGATGGCTTTATTGATGCCGGCAGCGGTGGTGGTATCGGCTGGGCGCTGGTGGACGACATAACCCATGCCGAGGTGAAGGAAGAGAAGATTATCGACCGGCGCTACTATCACACCATCAAGGAGGTGAAGAATGGTGAAGGTCCGCATCCCATCAAGACTCCGAAAGGCTGGTTGCATCTGGCTCATGGTGTCCGCGGTTGTGCCGCCGGATTGCGTTATGTGCTTTATATGTACATGACTTCCCTGGAAGACCCGACGAAACTGATTGCCACTCCCGGTGGGGCCTTTATGGTACCCGAGGGTGAGGAGCGTATAGGTGACGTAAGCAATGTACTTTTCACCAACGGCTGGATTGCCGACGAAGACGGAACAGTATTCATCTACTACGCTTCTTCCGACACGCGGATGCATGTGGCTACCTCTACCATTGATAAGCTGGTGGACTATTGCATGAATACGCCTGCTGACGGCTTGTCTTCATCAGCTTCGGTAGAAACGTTGAAGAAGCTGATAGACAAGAATTTGCAGATAATGAAATAATAAAAATACAACATACTATGGCAACACTAAAAGAGAAAATCGGTTATGGTTTTGGGGATATGTCTTCCTCTATGTTCTGGAAAATATTCTCCTATTACTTACCGTTCTTCTATTCGAATATTTTTGGTTTGAGCTTGGCTGATGCAGGATTGCTGATGCTGGTGACACGTATTTGGGATGCAGTGTCCGATCCGATGATGGGAGTCATTGCAGACCGTACTCATACGCGTTGGGGTAAATACCGTCCTTATTTGTTGTGGATTGCAGCTCCTTTTGCCATTGCCGGGATTTTACTTTTTACAACGCCCGACATGGGGACAACGGGTAAGCTGGTATGGGCTTATGTCACTTACATCCTGATGATGACGGTATATACGGCAATCAATGTACCATACGGGGCTATGTTGGGAGTAATGACTGATGATTCGAACACAAAAACGGTTTTCTCTTCTTACCGTATGTTTTTTGCATACGGAGGTAGTTTTATCGCTTTGGGAGCATGGGAGCCATTGTGTAATTGGTTTAAATCAATGGACTATAGCAATGCTTCCAGTTGGCAATATGCCATGGTATGCATTGCCACGCTCTGCTTTTTGGGTTTTCTGTTTTGCTTTAGCATGACGCGCGAGCATGTCAAGAGTGTGGCGTCCGAATCCATCGGTAAGGATGTGAAGTCACTGGTGCGCAATTCGCCTTGGTGGATATTGAATGGTGCGGCGTTGTTGTCGAATTTCTTCAATACGGTACGCGGAGCTACTGCCGCCTACTTCTTCAAGGACTATATCAGTGCCAATGCATTCCTCGATTTCGGGGTGTTCAATCTGGTATTGTATGCCGGCTTGTTCCTGATGGTGGGTGAAGTGTGTAATATGATTGGTGTGGCGCTGGCTGTGCCTCTGTCCATGAAGTTTGGAAAGAAGTCCACTTATATCATTTCGCTCGTGTGCCTGGTAGTGCTCAGCGTGCTCTTCTTCTTTGTGCCGAATGACGGGCTGGGATGGTGGCTGATGATGATTTTCCAGGTGCTTATCTCCATCTGCACCGGTATCGTATCTCCGTTGATTTGGAGCATGTATGCGGATGTGGCGGACTATGCCGAGCAAAAGGATGGCACATCCTCTACGGGGCTGATATTCTCTTCCGGTTCTATGGCGCAGAAGTTTGGCGGTGCATTTGCAGGCTGGGCAGTAATGGCACTGTTGGCATTCTTCGGTTACAATACCGCAGAGAATGCCGTGCAGACTCCCGAGGCGCTGGATGGCTTGAAGTATCTGATGAGCTTTATTCCTGCTGCGATAGCCGCACTTTCCATCGTTGTCGTATTCATCTATCCATTGAATAAGACGCGTATGGCAGCCATCAATGCAGACCTGAAAGAGCGCCGTGAGAACCTTCAGCAGAATAACTTATAACTCATAACTCAAAAACTTGTGGATATCAAGAAGATGAAACAGGAGATGGAGGAGGAGTTGGTCTCCAATATCCTCCCCTTCTGGATAAACAGAATGACGGATGAAGTGAACGGCGGCTTCTACGGCCGTATCACGGGTCGAGAGGAGGTGAAGCCCGAAGCTGAAAAGGGGGCCATCCTGAACGCCCGCATCTTGTGGACCTTTTCGGCTGCATACCGCTTGCTGAGGAGGCCGGAGTATCTGGAAACGGCTACGCGGGCCAAACGCACTCTTATCGACCGTTTCTACGACAATGAATTTGGCGGAGTTTACTGGTCTCTCGACTATAAAGGCAATCCGCTCGATACCAAGAAGCAGATTTACGCTTTGGGTTTCGCCATCTACGGGCTGAGTGAATATGCTCGTGCCACGGGCGATGATGAAGCGCTGGCATATGCCATCCGTTTGTTCGAGACTATCGAAGAGCATAGCTTCGACCCCGTGAAGAACGGTTATTGTGAAGCCTTGACCCGCGAATGGGGAGAGATAGCCGACATGCGCCTCAGCGCCAAGGATGAGAACGAGCGCAAGACGATGAATACCCATCTGCATATTCTGGAACCTTATACCAATCTTTTCCGCATGTGGAAGGATACCCGTCTGGAGAGGCAACTGCGCAATTTGATAGGCCTTTTCACGGAACGGATTCTGAATATCAAGACCGGTCATCTGGAATTGTTCTTCAATGATGATTGGGTTAGTAAATACCGCATTGTCTCCTATGGACACGACATCGAAGCCTCCTGGTTGATACACGAGGCTGCCCTTGTTCTGGGCGATAAGGACCTCCTGGAGAAAGTGGAACCACTTGTAGAATACATCGCTGCCGCTGCCGATGAAGGATTGACGCCCGACGGCAGCATGATATACGAGACTTTTCTGGATAAAGGAAAGACCGATACCGACCGCCACTGGTGGGTGCAGGCCGAGAACGTAGTGGGACATGCCAACCTCTACCAGCACTTTGATGACGAAGTGGCCATGCAGAAGGCTCTCCGATGTTGGGACTTCATCAAGCAGCATCTGGTAGACTACAAGTACGGAGAATGGCATTGGAGCGTGCGTGCTGACGGCACGGTGAACACCGATGATGACAAGGCGGGATTCTGGAAATGTCCGTATCACAACGGACGTATGTGCATGGAAATTATTGAACGTTTTTCATAGGTTTTCTATCATAAGAAGATGAATAGATTGATGGTTTTGGGGATTCTTGTCTGGATGGGGATTGCGCTGCACGCGCAATCTCTTTATCCGGACTTCAGCAAGCTGAACTTCGGGTGCGACGGAAACAGCATTACCGCAGGCGAACAATGGTCTAAGACTGTAGTGGATAAACTCGGATTCGCTACACATCACAACGTGGCGGTCGGTTCTGCCACATGGGCATGCCATCCCGATACTCAGGATTATGGCAGCGAAGCTTTTGCCGGCATCTCTGGCGGTTGGCAGGTTACGGAGGATAGGCATGAGTTACAGATGCGGCACAACAACGTGTCAAAGGTGCATATCCAGAAGTTCATAGCCGAAGTGGAAAGTGGCGCTTACCCTGCGCCCGATGTCTTTGTGTTCTCTATGGGAACGAATGACCGTAACTTGGGTAGTGCCGAAGAGGCCCTTAAAGGGAAGACGCTCGATGAAGTAGATGTCAACACCATGGCGGGCGGTGCCCGTTGGTCCATTCAGACCATTCTGGAGCATTATCCCCAATGCCGCGTATTCGTGTGCACGCCGATTCAGACCGGCAACCCCGAACACAATGCACTGAATCTGCAGAAGATTGCCATCTTGCGTGAGTTGTGCCGGGCGCTTTCCGTGCAGCTGATAGACTGTTACTCCAATTGTGGTATCACCGAAAAGTTTGAGCAGCCTTCCGGTAGCGGGCGCTATCTGCGCGACGGGTTGCATCCCGACAAACCGGGGCAGGAGCTGATGGGCCGTTACATCGCGAAGGAGATACGGAACCATTTCTTTTAGTTCCGTTCTGCATATTCCGGTTGGAATAACTTATCATTTAGGGCTTGTAAAGCCCTTTTTTTGTCTGTATTCTTAATGACGAATGCCACGTCATTATTGCTGCTGCCATATGAAATCATCCGTAGGGGGATGTCCTTTAGCGCCTCCATAATCTTTGCCTCAAACCCGGCATATTCCCATTGCATGTTGCCCACCACGGAGACGATGGTCATGCGGTCTTCTACCAATACATGGGCATATTGGCGTAGTTCGGAGATGATGTTCGATAAACGAGTGCAGTCGTCTATAGCCACAGATACGTCCAGATTGGAGGATACCAGCAGGCAGAGGGGGGTACGGTACTTGGCAAAAATGTCGAAAATCTTGCTGATGAACAGATAGGGACACAGATTATGGTTCGATTCGAACTTTATGTATATGATGTGGTCCTTGGCGGCTATGGCCTTGATGATATTGTCGTCCTGCAGGTTGGAAATTAGCGTGCCTTCTGCCGACGGTTCCATAGAGTTAAGCAACCGGACGGGAATATTCCTTAGGCGTGCCGGGGCGATACAGAAGGGATGCAGTATCTTGGCACCATAGAAGGCCAGTTGTTCGGCTTCGTTGAAGCTGAGGCGTTTCACGGGGCGGGTACCTGACACCTCGCGCGGATCATTGTTGTGCATGCCATCTATGTCCGTCCATATTTGTATCTCGTCTGCTTGGAGGGCGGTGCCAATGAGGGAAGCAGTGTAATCACTGCCGCCGCGTTTCAGGTTATCTGTTTCGTTATAGGCATTCTTGCAGATGAAACCCTGAGTGATGAAGAGATTGATGCCGGGATGGCAGGCAAGCTGTTCTCGGAGTTTTTGTTCTATATATTCCAAGTCGGGTTCGTTGTCGGGGCCGGTACGCATGAAGTCGAATGCACAAAGCAGTGCATTGGGAATTTTCAGCTCGCGCAGGTAGAAATGCATCAGAGCGGTACTGATAAGTTCGCCTTGTGCCAGCACCTCCTTCTCTTAGACGGAGGTGAAAGAGTTCTTGGTAAATTTCCATAGTTGCTGGAAGCGGTCGAGGATATAATCTATTGCTTCCCGTTTCAGTTTCTCGTCGGTCAGCAACCCATTGGCAAATTCGATGAACTGGAATTCCAGCCGGGTGATGCGGTCGTGGGCTTGTTCTATTTCACGGTTGAACAAGTTGGCGGCAATCTCCTCCAGATGGTTGGTGGTGCCTGCGGTGGCAGACAGTACCACAATCTTGGGTGTTGCATCTTTAATGAGTGTTGCTACATGTTTCATTCTCTCTACGGTGCCGACGGAAGTTCCGCCGAATTTACAAACTTTCATTTCTTGTTTCTTTTTTAACAGTTTCATAATTGCATTCATCCGGATGTTCTTCCTTCCGGCTTTTCATTTCAGGTGGCCTCTTTCCAAAATGGAAGGGGGAGGCATGAGGGGCTGTCACTGGGACTAGGCCTGCATAATGCCGCTGTGGCATTGTTGTGGTGGGATATTCATATCCCGGTTGGTGGCAGGCTCTTGCCCCTTCACCTATAAAAGTTCAAAAGATATGCCGTTGGTATTTGGGAAAAGCTTATATTTGCACACCCTGTTTTTTACCGTTATCAGTTTAAAAACTTATCGAATAGATATGAGTAAGATTCTAATCATTGATGATGAGGTACAAATCCGTACCCTTCTGACACGGATGATGGAGTTGGAGGGATATGACGTCTGTCAGGCTGGTGATTGCAGGGCTGCCCTGAAGCAACTGGAACTCCAAAATCCCGATGTAGTTTTGTGTGATGTGTTTCTGCCCGATGGAAATGGGGTAGACCTGGTGTTGGCTATCAAGAAGGCGGCACCCAATGTGGAAGTTATTCTGCTGACAGCGCACGGCAATATTCCCGATGGGGTGCAGGCCATCAAGAACGGTGCTTTCGACTACATCACCAAGGGAGACGATAATAACAAGATTATTCCTCTGATAAGCCGTGCTGTAGAGAAAGCGCGTATGAATGTGCGGTTGGAAAAACTGGAGAAGAAGGTGGGACAGACGTACTCTTTTGATTCTATCCTGGGAGAATCCAAAGTCCTGAAGGATGCTGTTTCATTAGCTCAGAAGGTGTCAGGGACTGATGTTCCTGTACTGTTGACTGGAGAAACGGGCACGGGTAAGGAGGTATTTGCCCAGGCCATCCATTACAGTAGTAAGCGTGCACGGCAGAATTTTGTAGCGGTTAACTGTTCTTCGTTCAGCAAGGAGTTGCTGGAAAGTGAAATGTTCGGTCATAAAGCCGGTTCGTTTACCGGCGCATTGAAGGATAAGAAGGGACTGTTCGAGGAAGCGAATAATGGGACTATTTTTTTGGATGAAATCGGTGAGATGGCGTTTGAACTGCAAGCCAAGTTGCTGCGTATTCTTGAAACCGGTGAGTATATTAAGATAGGTGATACGAAACCTACCCGTGTCAATGTCCGCATCATTGCCGCTACGAACCGCAACTTGTCCCAGGAGATTGTTGCCGGACGTTTCCGCGAGGATTTGTTTTATAGATTAAGCGTATTTCAGATACATCTGCCGCCATTGCGCGAACGTGCAGGTGATATCCGGCTGTTGGCGAAGGCTTTTATAAAGAGTTTTGCGGAACAGCTGGCGCGTCCGGTGGTTGAAATAGCTCCCGCATTTCTTGAAGCATTGGACTCCCAACCGTGGAAGGGAAATATTCGTGAATTACGTAACGTGATAGAACGCAGTATGATTGTTTGCGAGAGCGGATATCTGGACATTGCTGATTTGCCGTTTGATATTCAGAATGCCCATTATGAACACTCCAATGATTCAAGTCCCGGCAGTTTTGAACTTTCAGCTATGGAACGCCGGCACATTGCCCGTGTACTGGAGTATACAAAGGGGAATAAGACAGAAGCAGCCCGGTTATTGAAAATAGGTTTG
>OGEH01001051.1_pt1 | contig 12885 bp, 11 predicted proteins | sample 1570681 | NCBI WGS metagenome assembly OGEH01 (sample SAMEA2582126, study PRJEB24529) | metagenome | biome: Human gut stool | place: China | collected 2011 | reverse complement strand
ACCCGGTAGCCCTTCCCTTCACCTCCGCCACCAAGTGGAGCGCGGCGGTGTTCCCCGGCCACGGCGCCTTCGTGGTGGGCGCCCCGGAGTTCATCATGGGGAACCGCTACGCCGATCTGAAGGAGGCGGTGGACCCCTGGTCAGAGAAGGGCTACCGGGTGCTGCTGGTGGCCGAGTACGGCGGGGTGCCCGATCAGAAGGGGCTGGACCCCCGGCGGGTGTCCCCCATGGCCCTGGTGGCCCTGTCCAACCGCATCCGCCCGGCGGCCCCCAAGACCTTCCGCTACTTCGCCGAGCAGGGGGTGGCCGTGAAGGTCATCTCCGGCGACAACCCTGTCACCGTCTCCGAGGTGGCCCGCCAGGCGGGCATCGAGGGGGCGGAGAAGTACGTGGACGCCGCCACCCTCCGCTCCGATGAGGACATCGCCCGCGCGGTGCGGGAGTACACCGTCTTCGGCCGGGTCACCCCCAACCAGAAGCGCAAGCTGGTGCGCGCCCTCCAGCGGCAGGGCCACACCGTGGCCATGACCGGCGACGGTGTCAACGACGTGCTGGCCCTCAAGGACGCCGACTGCGGAATCGCCATGGCCTACGGCTCCGACGCCGCCTGCCACGCCGCCCAGCTAGTGCTCCTCAACTCCGACTTCTCCGCCATGCCCAAGGTGGTGGCCGAGGGGCGGCGGGTCATCAACAACATCCAGCGGGCCGCCGCTCTCTATCTGGTGAAGAATATCTTCTCCTTCCTGCTGGCCCTCATCTCCCTGTTCGCCACCTTCCCCTATCCGGTCACCCCCCTCCAGCTCTCCCTGCTCAGCGCCGTCACCATCGGCGTGCCCTCCTTCTTCCTGGCCCTGGAGCCCAACCACAGTCTGGTAAAGGGCAAGTTCCTGTCCAACGTGTTCCGCGCCGCCCTGCCCGGCGGACTGACCGACCTGTTCGTGGTGCTGGGGGTGGAGGTCTTCTTCCTCACCTTCGGCTTCAGCGAGGCGGAGCTGTCCACCATGTCGGCGATCCTCCTCATCGTCATCGGCATCATGGTGCTCTATGAGGTGTGCAAGCCCTTTGACTGGAAGCGGCGGGTGCTGTGGGGGGCCATGGCGGGCTCCTCGGCGGTGACAATCCTCGGCTTCGGTGGCAGCTTCGGCCTCAGCCCCCTGGGTACGCAGGCCTTCCTGGTGCTGCTGGTGTTCCTGGGGCTGGCCTACTCCATCATGCGCTTCATGTTGGGCCTCTTCGACCAGGGGGAGCGCCTGCTGAACCGTGGGCGGCATCTGCGGAAACGGAGGTAACGCATGCACATTCGCCCCTACCGCAGCTCCGACTGCCCGGCCTTGGCGGAGCTGTTTTATCAAACGGTTCACGCCGTCAACGCCCGGGACTACAGCCCCGAGCAGCTCGACGCTTGGGCGGATGGCCGGGTGGAGCTGGCCGCCTGGGACGCCTCCTTCCGCGCCCACGACACCCGGGTGGCGGTGGAGGGAGGCGTGATAGTCGGCTTTGCCGATCTCGGGCCGGACGGCTACCTGGACCGCCTCTATGTCCACAGGGACTGGCAGGGGAGGGGGGTGGCCTCCGCCCTCTGCGACGCCCTCCCCGCCGCCCGCATCACCCATGCCTCCATCACCGCCCGGCCCTTCTTTGAGCGGCGGGGCTGGCATGTGGTGAAGGAGCAGCAGGTGGAGCGCCGGGGGGTGCTCCTCACCAACTTTGTCATGGAGCGGTCATGCCCGCCGCCTTCCCGCCCTGTGTAGGGCGCGGCATCCCTGACGCGCCGCTTTTGCCGCGTTCTGGCAGGCCCGCCCCGCCGCCGTTTTTCCCCGTGCAAGCGGGGAAAAACAATCTATGGTAGTCACAGGGTTTTGGTAGTTTTGTGTATTTGGGTTTGTTAACATTCTGCTAAATTATCGTGGGCTTTCCGCCCGGATAAGGGAGATATGATGAAGCAGGCATTACGAGTAGCATTTGGTTTTTTGATGCTGTGGGCGGCGGTGCTGCACGCAGAAGTACGCATCGAGATCACCCAGGGGGTGGACTCGGCGCGCCCCATCGGTGTGGTGCCATTCCAGTGGGCTGGCCCAGGCGCTGCGCCTGAAGATATTGGCGGCGTGGTAGCGGCTGACCTGCGTAACAGCGGCAAGTTTAACCCGCTGGATCGCTCGCGCCTGCCTCAGCAGCCGGGTAGCGCTCAGGAAGTGCAACCTGCAGCATGGTCCGCGCTGGGCGTTGACGCCGTGGTCGTAGGCCAGGTGACGCCAAACCCTGACGGTTCTTACCAGGTTGCCTATCAGTTGGTTGATACCGGCGGTGCGCCGGGTACCATCCTGTCGCAAGGCTCTTTCAAAGTGACCAAGCAGTACCTGCGTTATGCCGGACATACTGCCAGTGACGCGGTATTCGAAAAGCTGACCGGAATTAAAGGCGCTTTCCGTACCCGTATCGCTTACGTGGTTCGCACCAACGGCGGTCAGTTCCCGTATGAGCTGCGCGTCTCTGACTACGACGGCTACAACCAGTTCCTGGTTCACCGTTCATCACAGCCGCTGATGTCGCCGGCATGGTCTCCGGACGGTTCTAAACTGGCCTATGTGACCTTCGAAAGCGGCCGCTCCGCGCTGGTAGTTCAGACGTTGGCGAATGGCGCAGTCCGTCAGATTGCCTCCTTCCCGCAGCACAACGGCGCGCCGGCCTTCTCGCCGGATGGCAGCAAACTGGCATTCGCACTGTCGAAAACCGGTAGCCTGAATCTGTACGTGATGGACCTTGGCTCCGGCCAGATTCGTCAGGTGACTAACGGTCGCAGCAATAACACCGAACCGAGCTGGTTCCCGGATAGCCAGAACCTGGCGTTTACTTCCGACCAGGCTGGCCGTCCTCAGGTGTATAAAGTCAACATCAACGGCGGTACGCCGCAGCGTATTACCTGGGAAGGTTCGCAGAACCAGGATGCTGACGTCAGCGCTGATGGTAAAATTATGGTAATGGTAAGCTCGGCCAACGGTCAGCAGCACATTGCTAAGCAAGATCTGGAAGCGGGTGGTGTACAGGTTCTGTCATCAACGTTTTTAGATGAAACGCCAAGTCTGGCACCTAACGGCACTATGGTAATCTACAGCTCTTCTCAGGGGATGGGATCCGTGCTGAATCTGGTTTCTACAGATGGGCGTTTCAAAGCGCGTCTTCCGGCAACTGATGGACAGGTAAAATTCCCTGCCTGGTCGCCGTATCTGTGATAATAAATAATTGATTATTAAAGGAATCAAAGAAATGCAACTGAACAAAGTGCTGAAAGGGCTGATGATCGCTCTGCCGGTTATGGCAATCGCGGCGTGTTCTTCCAACAAGAACGCCAGCAACGACCAGAGCGGTGAAGGCATGCTGGGTGCCGGCACTGGTATGGACGCTAACGCTAACGGCGGCAACATGTCTTCCGAAGAGCAAGCTCGTCTGCAGATGCAGCAGCTGCAGCAGAACAACATCGTTTACTTCGATCTGGACAAGTACGATATCCGTTCTGACTTCGCTGCAATGCTGGATGCGCACGCTAACTTCCTGCGTAGCAACCCGTCCTACAAAGTGACCGTAGAAGGTCACGCGGATGAGCGCGGTACTCCGGAATACAACATCGCTCTGGGTGAGCGTCGTGCTAACGCCGTTAAGATGTATCTGCAGGGCAAAGGTGTTTCTGCTGACCAGATTTCCATCGTTTCTTACGGTAAAGAAAAACCTGCAGTACTGGGTCATGACGAAGCGGCATATGCCAAAAACCGTCGCGCCGTACTGGTTTACTAAGAGAATTGCATGAGCAGTAACTTCAGACATCATTTATTGAGTCTGTCGTTACTGGTTGGCATAGCGGCCCCCTGGGCCGCTTTTGCTCAGGCGCCAATCAGTAGTGTCGGCTCAGGCTCGGTCGAAGACCGCGTCACTCAACTTGAGCGTATTTCCAATGCTCACAGCCAGCTTTTAACCCAACTCCAGCAACAACTCTCCGATAACCAAAGCGATATTGATTCCCTGCGCGGTCAGATTCAGGAAAATCAGTATCAGCTCAATCAGATTGTCGAACGCCAGAAGCAGATTCTGCAACAGATCGACGGGCTGACGAGCGGTGGCGGAGCAGCAGCGGCAGGCGCGCAGGCGCAGGCTCCGTCGTCTTCCGGCGATCAAAGTTCGGCTGCCGCCAGTACGGCGCCAGCGGCGTCTTCCGGGGCGCCTGCGATGACCGGGGATGCCAACACCGATTACAACGCGGCTATTGCGCTGGTTAAAGATTCGTCCCGCCAGGATGACGCAATGGTGGCGTTTCAGAACTTCGTCAAGAAGTACCCGGATTCAACTTACCAGCCAAACGCTAACTACTGGCTCGGGCAGTTGAACTACAATAAGGGGAAAAAAGACGATGCGGCATATTATTTTGCCTCAGTGGTGAAAAACTATCCGAAATCCCCGAAAGCGCCGGATGCGATGTTTAAAGTCGGCGTTATCATGCAGGACAAAGGCGACACCGCGAAAGCGAAAGCGGTTTACCAGCAGGTAGTCAGCAAATTCCCTGGCACCGATGGTGCGAAACAAGCGCAAAAACGTCTTAACGCCCTGGGTTGATTATGGCATGACCAGAAATCGCGTTATTTCTGGTCTTGTCGCACGAAACCCAAGCAGTTAAGTGATCTTTATCGAAATTTTAGTTGCGCTGAAATCTGAAATCAGTAATATATGCCGCCGTTGCCAAGGGATATCGAACAAGCCCAAAGCGACGCCAGAGTGGGTCGTTAGCTCAGTTGGTAGAGCAGTTGACTTTTAATCAATTGGTCGCAGGTTCGAATCCTGCACGACCCACCAATGTAAAAAGGCGCCCTAAAGGCGCCTTTTTGCTATGCGTCATTCTCCACAATCATCTCCATGTTCGCACTACGCTTACCGTGACTCCATAGCGCACGAACCGGTAGCCCGGGAAGATGCGCAGCATCGTCCCCGGGGAATACAAAATTCATCACGACATTTCGCTTGCGATCGGCTATCTTGTTTAGCATATAAAACATAGTGACCGTATTAAGGCGATACAAAGCGATATTTACGGTTTCAAAGTTAAGCCAGTAAAACGAGATTGCATGATGAGCGTAATGTTTGATCCTGAAACGGCGATTTATCCTTTCCCGCCAAAACCACAACCGTTGAACCGTGACGAAAAAGTGTTTTACCGCGAGAAAATTAAACGCCTGCTGCGTGAGCGCGACGCCGTGATGGTGGCGCATTACTACACCGATCCTGAAATTCAGCAACTGGCCGAAGAGACCGGCGGCTGTATTGCCGACTCGCTGGAAATGGCGCGTTTTGGCGCGCGTCACCCGGCCTCCACGCTGCTGGTTGCCGGAGTGCGTTTTATGGGCGAAACGGCCAAAATTCTTAGTCCGGAAAAGACCATCCTGATGCCGACGCTGAATGCGGAGTGTTCTCTGGATCTCGGCTGTCCCATTGATGACTTTAATGCATTTTGCGATGCTCATCCGGATCGCACCGTGGTGGTCTATGCCAATACGTCAGCGGCGGTAAAGGCGCGCGCCGACTGGGTAGTGACTTCCAGCATCGCCGTGGAATTGATTGAACATCTCGATAGCCTCGGACAAAAGATACTTTGGGCGCCGGACCGCCACCTTGGCCGCTATGTACAGCGCCAGACCGGGGCCGACGTGCTGTGCTGGCAGGGCGCCTGCATCGTCCATGATGAATTTAAAACCCAGGCGCTGGCGCGCATGAAGGGGCTCTACCCCGACGCGGCGATCCTGGTGCATCCGGAATCACCGCAGGCGATTGTCGACATGGCGGATGCGGTAGGATCAACCAGCCAATTAATTGCTGCGGCGAAAAGCCTGCCGCAGCGCCAGCTTATCGTGGCCACCGATCGCGGGATCTTCTATAAAATGCAGCAGGCGGTACCGGAAAAAGATCTGCTGGAAGCGCCTACGGCAGGTGAGGGCGCAACCTGTCGTAGCTGCGCCCATTGTCCGTGGATGGCGATGAACGGCCTGAAAGCGATAGCGGAAGGGTTAGAGCAGGGCGGCGTTGAACACGAAATTCACGTTGACGCCAAACTGCGTGTCGGGGCATTAATTCCGCTTAACCGTATGCTGGAATTTGCGGCTACACTACGGGGATAACTCATTACCGCGTCGCGTTACGCTTAGGGGATAAAATGGATTTTTTCAGTACGCAGAATATTTTAGTGCATATACCGATCGGCGCCGGTGGCTACGATCTGTCGTGGATTGAGGCGGTGGGGACCATCGCCGGCCTGTTGTGCATCTGGCTTGCGAGCCTGGAAAAGATCAGCAACTATGCCTTCGGCCTGGTGAACGTGACGCTTTTTGCGATCATCTTCTTCCAGATCCAACTGTACGCCAGCCTGCTGCTGCAGCTGTTTTTCTTCGCGGCGAACGTTTACGGCTGGTACGCGTGGTCAAGGCAGACCAGCGATAACGAAGTGGAACTGAAAATTCGCTGGCTGCCGCTGCCAAAAGCGCTGGCCTGGCTGGCGGGCTGCGTGGTGGCTATCGGCCTGATGACGGTGTTTATTAACCCGGTGTTTGCCTTCCTGACCCGTATCGCCGTCAACCTGATGCAAATGCTCGGGCTGCAGGTGGCGATGCCGACGCTGGAACCGGATGCTTTCCCATTCTGGGATTCCTGCATGATGGTGCTGTCGATTGCCGCGATGGTATTGATGACGCGTAAATATGTTGAGAACTGGCTGCTGTGGGTGATCATCAACGTCATTAGCGTGGTGATATTCGCTCTTCAAGGAGTGTATGCGATGTCGCTGGAATATTTGCTGCTGACGTTCATTGCCCTGAACGGCAGCCGGATGTGGATAAATAGCGCGCGTGAGCGGGGTTCTCACGCGCTTTCACGTTAATGGTGATGATGATGCTCATGTCCGGAATGCGCCAGATTCAGGTGGCATTCCGGGCCGCTGCAGGGGCGGTACTCCATCTGTACCGTCACATGCTCAATTTCATATTTATGCTCAATAAAATGCTGGATGCTATCAAGTAGCGCATCGTGATCGTGTGGCGGCACGACCTGTACGTGCAGCGTCATCACCGGTTTTTCCCCCACCAGCCAGACGTGAACGTGGTGAACGTCGCGGACTTCAGGTATCGAGCGGCGTAGATCGCGGCCTAATGCTTCGACATCCAGCGAGCGCGGCGCGCCCTCCAACAACTCATTCATACTCTCCTGCAGCAGTCGCCAGGCGCTGCGCAGTACTAAACACGACACCAGCACCGAGAGGATCGGGTCAATCGGCGTCCAGCCGGTCATCAGAATGACGATAGCGGCCACGATGGCGCCGACGGAACCCAATAGATCTCCCAGCACATGCAGTGCCGCCGCGCGGACGTTAAGATTACTTTCGGCGCTGCCGCGGTGCAGGATCCAGAAGGCGAGGATATTGGCCAGCAGTCCGGCGACGGCGATAACCATCATGGTTTTTCCCGCCACCGGCTGCGGATGGTTAAAACGCTGTACCGCTTCCCAGAAGATGAAAATGGTAATGACCACCAGGGCGATGGCGTTGACGAAGGCGGCGAGAGTAGTTAAACGCAGCCAGCCAAAGGTGTGGCGGCTATTTGGCGGCCGGCTGGCGAAGCGCACCGCCAGCAGAGCGAACAGGAGGGCGGCGGAATCGGTGAGCATATGTCCGGCATCGGCGAGCAGGGCCAGGGAACCGGAAATGACGCCGCCGATGGCCTCAATAATCATAAAACCGGCGGTTACGATAAAAGCCCAAAGCAGCCGGTTGGCGTTACTGTTTTCGCCAGCAGGGGTCGGTGAATGTGCATGCGCCATGATGTCATCCCTTAATAGTTATCATTATTACACTATGACATCTTACCGAAATTCAGCGAACAAAGGGATCAAGGTGAGCATTGCCACCTCGATCCCTTATCTCACCCGTTTCAATTACTGCGAAGTGCCATCCGTTTTGCTGGCATCGTTGTTCATGCCATTGCCGCTTTCCATTTTTTTATCCGTATCCGGACAGCGTCCATCTTTGCACATGCTGTTTTTATGGACCTCGTCGCTCGACATCCCGTCATGATTCATCGTCGAACCATCAGGATGAAGCATGGTGCCGCCGGAGTTTATTTTGTCGTTATCGACATTATTTGGCGCCACGTTTTCACGGGCATCGGGCGCAACCTGTCCGGCATCAGCGGCGGAATTGGCCTGACCGTTGTTCGATTGCGCGCCGCTATCGGCGGCCAGCGCGGCGCCGCTGGCTAAGCTTAAGGTGGCGGTGAGAAGTAGGGCTGTGAGTTTATTCATATTCATCGGATACTCCTGCTTAGTCGATTTGTTAGCTAAACGCGCCAACATAGATGTGCCAGGGATCTGCGGTGCTATGGTTTAACACTCCGCCTTAGCGTGAGGATTTAAAATATAATACTGAAAATAAACATTTAATTGGATGTTGCAGTTAAAAATTGTAGTTGGCTGGCAGGATTTCGCTACTTTATGGCGTATTTTTCCCTAATTCCAGGATTATTCCATCGTCAGTGTAAAATCACGTTTACACTTTTTGACCGAAGAGATAGATTGGAAGGATTGCATTTCATTGTATAAGTATGGCAACGCCTGGAAAGAAGATGAATTATCAGAACGACGATTTACGCATTAAAGAGATCAACGAATTATTACCTCCCGTTGCGCTCCTGGAAAAATTCCCCGCTACCGAAAATGCTGCTAATACCGTTGCACATGCTCGCAAAGCGATTCACAACATCCTCAAAGGCAACGACGATCGTCTGCTGGTGGTAATTGGTCCGTGCTCTATTCACGACCCTGCCGCGGCGAAAGAGTATGCCAGCCGCCTGCTGAAACTGCGTGAAGCGCTCAAAGGCGAGCTGGAAATCGTTATGCGCGTCTATTTTGAAAAACCGCGCACCACCGTCGGTTGGAAGGGGCTAATTAACGATCCGCACATGGATAACAGCTTCCGCATTAACGACGGGCTGCGTATCGCGCGTAAGCTGCTGCTGGAAATCAACGACAGCGGTTTGCCAGCGGCGGGCGAGTTCCTTGACATGATCACCCCGCAATATGTGGCGGACCTGATGAGCTGGGGGGCAATCGGCGCGCGTACCACTGAATCCCAGGTGCATCGTGAACTCTCTTCCGGCCTCTCATGCCCGGTTGGCTTCAAAAATGGCACCGATGGCACCATCAAGGTCGCTATCGATGCGATCAACGCTGCTGGCGCGCCGCACTGTTTCTTATCGGTAACGAAGTGGGGCCATTCCGCTATTGTGAACACCAGCGGCAACAGCGATTGCCATATCATTCTGCGTGGCGGTAAAGAGCCGAACTATAGCGCTCAGCACGTTGCCGAAGTGAAAGTGGGTCTGGCAAAAGCCGGTCTGCCGGCGCAAATCATGATCGACTTCAGCCACGCTAACTCCAGCAAGCAGTTTAAAAAGCAGATGGAAGTCGGCGCCGATGTGTGCCAGCAGATTGCCAGCGGTGAAAACGCGATTATGGGCGTGATGATTGAAAGCCACCTGGTGGAAGGCAATCAGAGCCTGGAAAGCGGCGAACCGCTGACCTACGGCAAGAGCGTGACCGACGCCTGCATCGGCTGGGAAGATACCGAGACCATCCTGCGCCAGCTGGCGGATGCGGTTAAAGCGCGCCGCGGCTAGCCTGTGCTTTGCCATCGCTGGCTGCCTTCGCGTTGCGCCAGCGATAGCTAAAAATAAAAAAGCGTGGAAAATTCCACGCTTTTTTGTTGTCGAAATAATTCAGTTGCTTATTACTTCGCTTTACCCTGGTTAGCGACAGCCGCGGCCTTCGCAGCGATTTCGTCAGCATTGCCCAGGTAGTAGTGTTTGATCGGCTTGAAGTTTTCATCGAACTCATACACCAGCGGTACGCCGGTCGGGATGTTCAGTTCGAGGATCTCGTCTTCGCCCATGTTGTCGAGGTATTTCACCAGCGCACGCAGGGAGTTACCGTGAGCGGCGATAATGACGCGCTCGCCGCTTTTCAGGCGCGGCAGAATGGTTTCGTTCCAGTAAGGTACGACGCGGTCAATGGTCAGCGCCAGGCTCTCGGTGGTCGGCAGTTCCGCATCGGTCAGCTTCGCGTAACGCGGATCGTGGCCCGGATAACGTTCGTCATCTTTGGTCAGTTCCGGCGGGGTGACGGCAAAGCCGCGACGCCACTGTTTAACTTGCTCGTCGCCATACTTTTCAGCGGTTTCGGCTTTGTTCAGGCCCTGCAGCGCGCCGTAGTGACGTTCGTTCAGTTTCCAGGATTTCTCAACCGGCAGCCAGGCCTGATCCAGTTCGTCCAGCACGTTCCACAGGGTGTGGATGGCACGTTTCAGCACGGAGGTATAAGCAAAATCAAAGCTGAAGCCTTCTTCCTTCAGCAGTTTACCCGCCGCTTTCGCTTCGCTAACGCCTTTTTCAGACAGGTCAACGTCGTACCAACCGGTGAAACGGTTTTCGTTGTTCCATTGGCTCTCGCCGTGACGAACTAGTACCAGCTTAGTTACAGCCATTCTCTTACTCCTCCTACACGCAACCCGACTACTGTGGTGTATGTGTTTATTGATTGATAACTATTCTCATTATATTGCCGTGATTTGCCTCACGGCAATGCTTATCCCTAACCATAGCGAAAATAGTGACGCAGTGTAAGATGCTTGTAAAACACCGGTTAGTTTTTTGTCTTTTAGCGGTGCAAATTACAGCAAAAAGGCGAAAAAAAACCCTCCGTAGGGAGGGTTATGACGTTATCCGGCGATAAACTGATATTCCGTCAGGCTAACGTATTCGGCGCCGGGCCGTAATACGCAATCTGGCTGCGGCCAGTGCGGATGATTGGGGGAGTCCGGCAGGAACTCGCTTTCCAGCGCCAGCCCTTGCCAGTCGCCGTAAGGTTGACTGCCGCGCGATGGCGTGCCGCCGAGATAGTTACCGGAATAAAACTGCAGCGCCGGGGCCGAGGTGTACACCGTCAGCTGTAGCTTTTCATCCTGCGACCAGACATGCGCCGCCGGCTGGCGGGCGTCGCCTTTGGCCTGCAGCAGAAAGGCGTGATCGTAACCTTTCACTTTTTGCTGGTCAGCATCGGCAAGAAACTCTCCAGCAAGCACCTTCGGCGCGCGGAAATCAAAGCTGGTGTACTCCACGTCGCGCAAATCGCCATACGGAATACCGTCGCTCTCCACCGGCAGATACTGGTCGGCCAGGATCTGCAGGCGGTGGTGGCGCACGTCGCCCTGCGCGCCGTCGAGGTTAAAATAGACATGGTTAGTCATATTGACCGGGCAGGGCTTATCAACGGTGGCGCGGTACTCAATGGCGATACGATTATCGTCAGTCAGGCGATAGCGCGCGGTTGCCTGAAGATGACCCGGGAAGCCCTGATCGCCATCGGCGGAGTCGAGCGCAAACAGCACCTGGCTGTCGTCGTGGCTGACAATTTGCCAGCGACGTTTGTCGAAGCCGTCCGGCCCGCCGTGGAGCTGGTGGCCGGCCTCGTTCGACGGGGTTAAGTTCACGACTTCGCCATCGAGCGTGAAGCGGCTGTTGGCGATACGGTTAGCGTAGCGGCCGACGGATGCGCCCAGAAATGCCGCCTGCTGGCGATATTGCTGCGGCGTGGCGCAGCCAAGCAACGCTTCGCGCAGGCTGCCATCGGCAAGAGGCACTTGCGCGGAGAGTAGCGTCGCGCCCCAGTCCATCACCGTTACGCTCATCCCGGCGTCATTACGCAGCGTTATCACGTTCCACGGCTGTCCGTCGGGCGCGAGTTCGTGGGTTGGCGTTAGCATTGGCCGGCTCCCTGGGATGGTTTGCAGACGTAAAACGTCTCTTTAATGCCGGTTTTCGCTTCATACTGAGCGGCTACCGCCTGCTGTACTTTTTCAACCAGTGCTTCCGGTATCAGGGCAACGATGCAGCCGCCAAAGCCGCCGCCGGTCATACGCACGCCGCCCTGGTCGCCGATAACCGCTTTGACAATCTCAACCAGCGTATCAATTTGCGGTACGGTGATTTCAAAATCATCGCGCATGGAGGCGTGAGACTCTGCCATCAGTTGGCCCATGCGCTGCAGGTCGCCGTTTGCCAGCGCGCTCGCCGCTTCGACGGTACGGGCGTTTTCGGTTAACACATGGCGCACGCGTTTTGCCACAATCGGGTCCAGCTCGTGGGCCACGGCATTAAATTGCGCAAGCTCAACGTCACGCAGAGCGGGCTGCTGGAAGAAACGCGCGCCGGTTTCACACTGTTCGCGGCGGGTGTTGTATTCGCTGCCGACCAGCGTGCGTTTAAAGTTGCTGTTGATAATCACCACCGCGACGCCTTTCGGCATCGACACCGCTTTGGTGCCAAGGGTGCGGCAGTCAATCAGCAGCGCATGATCTTTTTTACCCAGCGCTGAAATAAGCTGGTCCATAATGCCGCAATTACAGCCGACGAACTGGTTTTCCGCTTCCTGGCCGTTAAGGGCGATTTGCGCGCCGTCGAGCGGCAGATGATATAGCTGCTGGAACACGGTGCCGACGGCGACTTCCAGCGAAGCCGAGGAGCTTAAACCCGCGCCCTGCGGTACGTTGCCGCTGATGACCAGATCGGCGCCGCCGAAATGGTTATTACGCTTCTGCAGGTGTTTGACCACGCCGCGTACGTAATTGGACCACTGTTGGGTGTCGTGGCTAACGATAGGCGCATCGAGGGAAAACTCGTCGCGCTGGTTGTCATAATCGGCGGCAATGACCCGCACGATACGGTCGGAACGCGGCGCGCAGCTGACAACGGTTTGATAGTCAATGGCGCACGGCAGCCCGAAAACATCGTTGTAATCGGTATGTTCGCC
>OGEH01001031.1_pt1 | contig 13228 bp, 9 predicted proteins | sample 1570681 | NCBI WGS metagenome assembly OGEH01 (sample SAMEA2582126, study PRJEB24529) | metagenome | biome: Human gut stool | place: China | collected 2011 | reverse complement strand
GCACGCTATGACTTGACCGTATACCGAGCCGGCAGCGTCGAGGAGCGTGCGGAATTCTTTACTCGGCTGCCAGCCAATCGTAACGCCGACGCCCTCATCGTATCCGGATTTTCCGCCACCGATGAGGAAGCCGACACGTTGGCCAGCATGGGTATGCCCATCGTCTCGGTGAATTCGCCGTATATCAGCTGCTGCCAAGCCTCCGTGGCCATTGATGACGAGGCGGCCGAAGCCATGGCAGTGCGTTATCTTGCGGCCCTCGGGCATCGTCGTTTCTGCTATGTGGGGCGCACCGATCCGCTGACCGGCAAGGAATGGGGATTCGATGCACGCGCACGCGGATACAAAGATGAGATAATCTCGCTTGGCCTCACCGACTGCGGCATCCACTTCATCGACTCGGAATCACCACGCTCGGCCAAACAAGTCATCGCCACCATGCTCGCGCAGCCTGAGCGGCCGACCGCTATCTGCGTGTGGTCTGACTACTACGCATTGCGCGTGGTACATGAGTTGCAGGCAATCGGAGTACGAATCCCCGAAGACGTTTCGGTCTTTGGCTTTGATGGGTCCGACGTGGCGGAATCCATTGGATTAAGCACCATGGTGCCAACTCCCCCGCGCGAAATCGGACAAGGCACTGAATTTGGTTGAGGGGAAGACCTTGGACGACCCTCATACGACTGTACCTGTGGCGGTCGAGCCCGGCGCGACCAGTGGGCCAGTGCGGGAATAGGCGATATGGGAAAAGCCCCCCTCGGCGGAAAACCGAAGGAGGCTTGGGTGGAGCTGCACTACTTCACAGCGCCTCGCATGACTCCACCGACGACCCACTTCTGGGCGAAGATGTAGACGATGAGGATCGGGGCCATGGCCATCAGGTAGCTGGAGAAGGCCATCGGGTAGTTGGTGGCGAACTGCGAGCTGAAGACGTACTGGGCGAGCGGGATGGTCTGGTTCGACTGATCGGTCAGAATGATCAACGGCAGGAGGAAGTCGTTCCAGGCCCACAGCGCGGTCAGGATGGCGATGGTGGCGTTAATCGGGCTCATCAGCGGGAAGATGATGGTCCAGAAGATGCGCCAGGTGGATGCGCCATCGATGCGGGCAGCTTCTTCCAGCGATACCGGAATCGAACGGATGAAGCCGGTGGCGATGAACAGGTTCGTGCCCAGGCCGAGCACCGTGTACAGAATGATCAGGCCGACCTGGTTGTCCAGGTGCAGGGAGCCCATCTGCTTCGCAATCGGCAGCATGACGACCGGGAACGGCACGAACATGGCGGCGATGAAGAAGTAGTACAGGAAGCGGAAGAAGCGCTTGTCCATGTTGCGGGCCACGGCGTAGGCCACGAAGGTGTTGGTCAGCAGGGTGAGCACCACGGCGGCCACCGTGATGATCGCGGAGTTGAGCGCGGCCTTCGGGTAGTTGACCTTGGCGGAGGCGTCGGCGAAGTTATGCCACTGCCACGAGGTGGGCAGGGCGAAGGTGCCGGCTTCGGCCGGGGTCTTCAGCGCGGTGACGATGGTGAAGTAGAGCGGGATCAGAATGGTCAGGCTCAGCACGGCCACGGCGGCGGTCAGCCACCAGTTGATCTTGTGGTCTCTGCGGAACTTGGCGGGCTTGCCGGACTTGGACGGGGTAACTGTTGCAGTAGTCATTTCTTATCCTCCCCTAAATCAGATCTGTTCCTGGCTGCGGGAGATGCGCAGCTGCACGAAGGCGATGATCGCCAGCACGATGAAGAAGAGCACGGCGTTTGCGGTCTGGTAGGCGTACTCGCCACCGGTCAGGCCACCCTTCCAGATGAGGTAGGTGACGGTTTCGGTGGAGGAGTTCGGGCCGCCCTCGGTCAAGGCGACGACCTGGTCGAAGGTGCCGAGCGCGTTCTTCATGGACAGCACGAGGTTGATGGTGAAGAACGGTCCGATCAGCGGGAAGGTGATCTTCCAGAACTTCTGCCAGGCATTGACGCCGTCGATGGCGGCGGCCTCGTAGATTTCATCGTCGATGGTCTGCAGGCCGGCGAGGTAGATGAGCACCGAGTAGGCGATGCCCTGCCAGACGGCGAGGAAGACGATCGGGATCCAGCTGAGTTGCTCATTGGTCAACAGCGAGGTGGACAGCCACTTGATGCCCAGCGCCTTGCCGAGCTCGGGCAGGGGGTTCATGAAGATGTACTTGAACACGTAGCCGATGACCAGCACCGACAGGGTGTACGGAATGAAGAAGATGGCTCGGAAGCCGTTCTTGAAGGCGATTTTGGAGTTCAGCAGCACCGCCAGGAACATGCCGAGGATGTTCGTGCCGATGGTGATCAGGATGGCGATGAAGATCGTGAACAGGTAGGCGTGGCCCACACGCGAATCCTGGAACATCGCGATGTAGTTCTTGAAGCCGATGAACTTGTAATCGCCGTAACCCTGCGAATTGGTGAACGAGTACATCGCGCCCTGCAGGAACGGCAGGTACAGGAAGATGCACACAAGAATCATCGCGGGAATGGTCATCCAGTAGAACGCCGGATCGACCTTGCGCTTGGAGTATTTCGAAACCTTCTTCGGCTTCTTTGCGGCGGCCTTGTCGGCCTTGTCCGAGATATTGCCAGTCATTGTCGCTCCTCCCCTCACCTGAAGTTCCTGGCTTCGATCTTGTCGTATTCGGCCTGCATGCTGTTCACGAAACGCTTGGTGTTCCCCGACTGCACCAGCGTCTGCAGGAAACCTGCGAGGTTGATGCTGGCCGGCACGTAGTGGTCGCAGAAATCGGTCAGCTTGCCCGCCTTGTAGAAGCTCAGCACGCCGTCGAGCGCGTCATCGCCCACATAGGTGTCCTTGTACGGGGTGAACGCGGACTGCTGCTTGGAGTAGTCCTTCACGTTCTCCTCGCTCATGAGGAAGTCCACGAACTGGCGAGCCTCGTTGTAATGCTTCGTATGCGCGCCGATCGTCAGCATCACATCGTCGCCGGCGGTGAGCTGCTGCTCCTTGGCGTTGTCAGTGGCGGGCATCTGCGCGAACCGCAGATTGGCGTTCTTGTCGATCAGACGGATCTGCGGAATGGCGTACGTGCCGAGCGGCAGAATCGCGGCCTTGCCGGCGGCCAGATCCTGGGTGGCCTGCTGGTAGGTGACAGCCGGATTCTTCTGCGTGTAGTTCTGGTAGATTTCAATCAGCTTGCCGCTGACGGGCGTCCACAGATCGGAGAACGTCTTGCTGCCGTCCTTGAGATAGGAATACTCCGATTCCGGCACCAACGTGGAATTCAGCGACGCCAATGGCGCCTGCAGCGTCCACGGATCGGCGGTGCTCGCCTCGATCGGCGTGATGCCCTTGGACTTGAACCGCTGGAGCAGCGCGATGAATTCGCTCCAGGTCTGCGGCGGATTGTCGGGATCCTCGCCCGCCTGCTTCCATACGTCGGCGTTGATGATGTAGCCGCTCGCGTTGCCCGCGTACGGAATACCGTACAGACGCTTCTTGGACTTGTCGGTGGTCTGCACGAGGCTCTTCGCGATGTTCACCATGCCCGGATTGAGCTCGTCGACGATCTCGTCGTCGGTGAAATCGTGGAAGACGCCCGCTTCGGCGAGCATGCCGTAATTGATGTCGCCGTTGATGGTGATGACATCGGGTTCGCGATTTTTCACGAGTCGCGTACGCAGATCGGTGGTTGCGTCGGACGAATTGTTGACGTTGACTTTGATGTTGGGATGGGTTTTCTCGAATTCCTTTGCTTTTGCGGTGAACCAGTCCGCCGCTTCGGCTTTATACTGGAAGAAATCCAAAGTGACGGTTCCAGCGGTGCTGTTGCCGCAACCTGCAAGGCCGGCCGTCAACGCGATTGCGCATGTGGCCGTGAGAGCGCGGTATACAATCCTCCTGAATTTACCTACACTAGTGGTGGAATCAGGTTTCATTCTCGACTCCTTTGTATCTTTTCTCTATCACGGTGGAGCAGCTTCCTTACCACACCACCGTTACTGAGAATTATAGAGGGGGGCGGTTTTCATTCCCAACTCAGCGCGCCTGTGCGGGGCGGAAAACAAAAACGACGAGATTTTGTTACTCTGAGAAAGTAATTTGACGCACGATGTGCGCGAACGGGAGCACGAAGGATGGTTCAGATGGCGGTTTCACCTCTGCCACAGTGGTTTGAAGGCTCGGAATATACCCATAAAGTCGCGGCTTGCATCATGAAATATGGTCCGATTTCACGCATTACGTTGGCGCAGATTTTAGGACTTTCGCAGGGTGCTGTTTCCCGAATTACCAGCGATCTGATTTATGCGGGCGTGATTGAGGAGACGCCGATGCCGTCCGGCAAGGCCGGCAAACTGCCGAAAGGTTTCGTGCAGAAAGAAAATACGGAACGTCGCGGCCGCCCGCAAACCGGATTGCAGGTGATTGCGAATGCGCGATCTTTCGTTGGCATGAAAATCAACGCGACGCATATTTCGGCAGTTGCGGTCAACGCAATCGGGCAGATCATCACCGGATGCCATGATCTGGAAATCGAAGACGCTTCCCCGCAGACCGTGGTCGCGCTGATCAAACAACTGACGACCGACTGTTCCGACGAGGCGGAGATGGCGGGCTGGCCGAAACCGTGCGCTGTGGGAATCTCGCTTGGCGGGCATATTGTCGACGGTACCGTGGTGACGTTCGCACCGTTCATGCACTGGTCGCAGCCCGTGGAACTTTCCGTCATGGTTCGTGAGGCGACCGGATTGCCTACCGGAATTTACAACGATATCGATTCGTTGGTGGTTGACGCCTGCCTGTTTGGACCGGGCGTTGGATTGGATAGCTTCGCGGTGCTGACGTTCGGCGCGGGCGTCGGCTATTCGTTGACGTTCAACGGCGAACTGGTAAGCTGTCCGGATAAAAGTTACGGTTTGGTCGGGCATATTCTGGTCGATCCGGATGGGCCGCGTTGTGTTTCCGGACACAAGGGATGCGCGCAATGCCTGTCCGACAACTCGATCGCGGCGGAATATTCGCAAATCATCGGACATCCCGCATCATTCGACGATTTCGCACGTGACGCACGCGCGAACAAACCGCAAGCGACGAATCTGGTGAACCGCACCTGCTTCCGTCTCGGCACCCTGGTGGCGACCATCGCCAATCTTGCCATGCCAGACAAAATCATGATCGCCGGAGAATCGTCGTTCATCGCGAAATTCGGCATTGACGACTTGCGTAACGGCATCAACATGTATCGGCATAGCCAGGCCGCGCCAGTGGATTTTGAAATTCCCGACCACGATTGGGCTTTGTGGGCCAAGGCGGCCGCATCACAGGCAATTCGGCAATATGTTGGCTGATTGATTGCGATTGATTGCGATTGATTGTCTTGCAATACAAAAAATCCTCCCCTTTGTTTCAGGGAGGATTTTTGTTATGCGATTACGGCTTATTCGGCGCTCTCGACGGGCGCAAGCACGGCCTTGAAAAGGACTGCTTGCCGAACCGTTAAGCGGGAAGCCCAGTGGGCTTCCCGTAGGTGAGGGGAGAGAGCGCGCTATTCGGCGCTCTCGACGGGCGCAAGCACGGCCTTGAAAAGGACTGCTTGCGCCGGGTGCAGTGCCGGCGGGCGGATGCCGTACGTGGCGAGCGCGCGTCCGGTCATCCTCACGCCTTCGGCCTTCCACCAGCCGAGCGGGCTCTGTCCGTTGGCGATGTCTTGCTTGGCGAGGTCGAGGCTCACGTCGAGCGGCGACACCTCATACACCTTGTCAGGGTCGAGTCCGGGCAGGCGTACCGGCGCGGCCGGGTAGGTCTGCGAGGTGGTGAGCTGGGTGAAACGGTAGATGGCGGCCGCTTGGTTAGGCATGACCACACCGTCCAAGCGCACTGCCGGATCGGCTGCGTCGGAATGCACGACTGTGTCGACGGCGAACCATTCGCGATGCTTCTTGAATTCGGCGACCCATTCGGCGAGCTTGTCGATATCTTCCTGCGGTTCCTTGAGCAGGTTCCATTCGATGCCCATGTGTCCGAAGAAGGCCATGGCCATACGCAGTTCCTGCGTGGTGGCGCGGTGCGTGGAGTGCGCCGGGGATGCGCCCACATGTTCGCCGATCATTTCCGGCGGCACGAGCAACGAGGTGTAGCGCTGGATGTCGGCGCGTTCCACCGGGTCGACGCAGTCGGATCCCCAAATGCGGTCGGCCACTTCGAGGATGCCGAGGTCCACGCGGCCACCGCCGGAAGAGCAGCTTTCGATTTCAAGTCCTGGATGCGCGGCCTTCAGATCAGTGAAAATGCGATATACGGCGAGCGTCTGCTGGTGCACTGCCGGGCGTCCGGTGCGTGGGGAGACAGCTTCGGTGACGAGTTTGTTGTGATCCCACTTGATGTAGTCGATGCCGAGTTCGCCGACGAGCTTGTCCATTGCGCCGTAAATGTAGTCGTAGGCGTCCGGATTGGTCAGGTCCACGACCTGCTGGGTACGTCCTTGCATGGGCAGACGGCCTTCGGTGGGCTTCAACACCCAGTCGGGGTGTGCGCGGAACAGGTCGGAATCAGGGTTGACCATTTCCGGTTCGAACCACAGACCGAATTCGAGTCCCTTGCCGTGCACGTAATCGGCAAGCGCCTTGAGCGACTTGTCGCCGTCGGGCCACACGTCCTGCGAAATCTGCCAATCTCCGAGGCCGGAGGTGTCGTCGCGGCGGGAGCCGAACCAGCCATCGTCCACGACGAAGCGTTCCACACCACTTTCCACGGCCTTGTCGGCGAGTGCGGTGAGGGTGTCATAATCGTGGTTGAAGTAGACGGCTTCCCATGTGTTGAGAATGACCGGGCGCGGCTTGGGCGCGATGTTGTGTTCAGCAAGCCAGTCGCGGTGCACTCGGCGAATGTAGCTGTGGAAGCGGGCTGCGACTTCGTTGAGGCCTTCGCCGTAGGAGCCGATGAGCCATGGGGTGGTGTAGGACTCTCCATTGGCGAGGCTGATTTCGCCGCCGAACAGTACTTCGCCGCCGCCGATCACGCCGCTGGTGTATGGCAGGCGTTCCGCGGAGAGCACGCTGTTACCGCTCCATGCTACGTGTGCGGAGTAGACGTTGCCGTGCGTGAAGCCGAAGCCTTTTTCGCCGACGCTGAGCAGCAGGGTGGCATCGAAGTCTGGGCGTCCGGCCATGGATGCTTTGGCGAAGCGGCCGAGGGTGAAGTCCTGGCGCTGCGGGGAGCGTTCGCGCAGATGGTGGCCGGTGGTGGTGAGGATTTCGTTGGCGTCGGCCGGCACGGTGAATGCGAGTTCGATCTTGCCGACTTCGAGCTGGCCTTCGCCGGTGTTCACGACTTCGGCGTTCTGGCGGATGAGGCCGGTTTCGTCGAGTTCGCAGGTCCAGATGAGTTTCACATGCTGTTCCTCGTCTTCGGCGGTGACGGTGACGGTTGGGGTTTGCTTGGGTTCGTCGGCCACGCTCCAGTTCGGGTATCCGTCTTTTTCGCCCATGACGTAGGTTTTGCCAGCCGCCACGGTTTCGGCGGTGATGTTGCTGACTGCGAACTTGCAGAACAGTTCCACGCCATCGCGACGCACATCGAAACGGGTTGCGCCGATCCAGGATTCGGATTGCGTGGGCAGCACGCTCGGCCATGAGGTGTAGTCGAGTGCGCCAGAAACACGCTGTGGCATTTGCGCGTCGAACATGTCGATCACGGTTGCCGGGGCTGCGAGCGGGCGACCCCAATGCACGAGTCGCGGCAGATCATTGCCGGGGAATACGAGTGCGAACGCCACGTTTGCGGCTGGCTGTTCGGCGTAGACCGCAGTGAGTTCGGTACCGTTGGTAGCGTTGCCATGGAAGGTCTGAATGAGCGTCATTGCAGCATCCTTTACATATTGCGATTGCCTTGTACTGTCACCTTCGATGGTATGACAAGCTTCATTTGTTGACGTCGCCGAGCGTGTTTCTTTCTGTCGGAAAGTATTTCTTGCGACCATAGAATCGCAAGAAATATTATTACGTAAACATTACCGTTGAAATCGCAATCATCTTTACCAAGATTTACTTGGCATTTCAATATTTCTTACGTTTTTGCGACTGCAAAATCGCAATTATCGTTTTCCAGCGAAAAAATCAGTCATCAATCGTGCGCATTCCGATTCACGAACGCCGCCGATAACTTCCGGAACATGACCGACATGCGGGTCGCGAGGAATGTCCCAAATCGAACCGCATGCACCCAACTTGGCATCCCACGCGCCGAACACGATTCGTCCGACATGCGTTTGCAGGCACGCGCCGGCGCACATCGGGCACGGCTCCAAGGTAACAATCAACGTGCAATCGGCAAGATTCCACGTACCAAGCGACCGAGCGGCCTGCGTCATGGCCTTGACCTCGGCGTGCGCCAACGGATCGGCGTGCGCCTCGCGCAGATTACGGCCACTGCCGATCACCGCTCCCCCAGCGTCAAGCACGACGGCACCGACCGGTACCTCGCCTTCCGCGGCGGCCTCGCGGGCCAATTCAATCGCCAGCTCCATGTCGTCACTCCACTGCATACCCGACACTATACGGTTCCGCTCGCGTGAAGCGAAAGACGAAACACGCCCATAAATACCTCTTGGTAGGCTGGAAGAGATTGAAGAAAACGCGCAAAAAGGAGGCACGTTGGCGGCATTCGAGTTGATTGTATGTATTATCGCCGCCGTCGTACTATCTTCATTCCTCAGCCGTTTCATTCCCAAGGTTTCCACACCGCTCGTGCAGATCGCGTTGGGTGCGCTGGCGTCGCAATTGCCGTTTTTCCCGAACGTCACGCTCGATCCGGAACTGTTCATGGTGCTGTTCATCGCGCCGCTGCTGTATTTGGAAGCGCATGAGATCGATAAAAGCGAGCTGCTGAAATCCGTTAAATTGTCGCTTTCATTGGCAATTGGACTAGCGATCGCAACCATGGTGGCCGTTGGTTTCGCACTGCATGCCGTATGGCCCGCAATTCCCCTTGCCGCGGCACTGGCGCTCGGCGCCGCACTTGGACCGACCGACGCGGTCGCCGTATCGTCGCTCGGCAAGGAAGCCGCGCTTACGCAACGTCAAACCAGCGTGCTTAAAGGCGAATCGCTATTCAACGACGCGTCCGGCATCGTCGGCTTCCAGTTCGCGATCGCGGCGGCCGTCAGTGGCGTGTTTACAGTGGGCGATTCGGCCGCACAGTTCGTGTTCTCATTCTTCGGCGGCGCCATTTTCGGCTTGGCAGTAGGCATGGTCGCCGACCTGTTATTTGAATCGTTGCGATCTTTCGGCTGGGAGACGACCACAAGCCGTATTTTGATGGAATTGTTCCTGCCGTTCATTCTGTATTTAGGTGCGGAAGCGGTGCATGTTTCCGGCATTCTTTCGGTAGTGACGGCCGGTTTGATCATCCGTTTCGATCGCACCGGCATCGGCCCGAATGTGGCTCGCACCAACATTGTTTCGTCAAGCGTATGGGGGGTATTCTCGTTCACGCTCAACGGCACGGTGTTCATTCTGCTTGGCATGTTGCTGCCGAATGCGATGAGCGCAAGCTGGGACGATCCGCAAGTCAGCAATTGGCTGCTACTGGTTGCGATTCTTACGGTTTCCGCAGTGGTAATCATCATGCGATTCCTGTGGATTTCATTGATGCTACGTCTCGCGCGAGATACCGTCACCGGCAAGCGACGCAAGATGACGGCGCAACGTTGGCGTTCGGCCGCGGTCATGACGTTCGGCGGGCCGAAAGGCACCATCACCCTGTCATTGATGTTCACGATCCCGTACACCATTACGGGAGGCGCGTGGTTCCCCATGCGTGACGAACTGATCTTCATCGCAGGTGGCGTGATCGTCGTAACCTTGCTGCTCGCCAACTTCCTGCTGCCGCTGCTGGCGCCGAATCGCAATAAAGACACTTCCGTGGAAATGACCGAAATCACCATCGAAGTGCTGCGACGGACCGTGGAGGAACTGACGGGACGAGTCACACCCGACAATCGTCGTGCGGTGCTGATGATCATCGACTCGTATACGAAACGTATCACACGACTGAAGCAGCGCATCGGAGAAATCGATCCGCAAGGGTATATGCAACTGCAGATCGACGCGCTCAACTGGGAGAAGGAATACGTCAAGGCGCGACTGGCGAAAGTCAAGGCGACGACGAACGACGACAAGGCAGCGCACGATCTGGAAATCGAAGCATGCGAGCGCCTGCTCGACCAGATCATGAGCTCTCTGCGCCATATCGAAACGGAACATAATTCCGGACGCACCATCTGGCGAGTCAAAGGCCGCTTCAGGGCGTTGCAGAGGCGTTTGGGCACGGTGGTGAAGCGTGTGAACAGCCGCATTCGCCGCACTACCCCGCTGTTCAGCGACGACGAGCTGTTCGCGCACACCCGCGCGGTGCAGGTGGATGCCATCGAACATGTGATCGACCGCCTGTATGAGGAGATGGGCCGCGACACGTACAATACGGAACATTGCTCGGCACTGCTGCTGGATTACCGACGAGGCGAGGCTACGCTGAGGTCGCGCCCGAATGTGGGCACGAGCGCGGAGGCGCAGGCGCAGGCGGAAGAGGTGAAGCGCGAAAGCTACGGTATCGAGCTGGGTGTGATCCAAGACATGTACGAGGCGGGTGACATTACGCGCGTGCAATCCAAGCAGCTGCGACGCAACGTGTATGTGATGAGCGTGGACGCCGACGCGCAGATCTAGCATCCAACTGATCTGATGGGATCAGCAAGCTGGCGTGAGCCGGTGATCCGCAGCGAGTTTGTCTGCGGACGAACTGTGGAAACGTGGGGGACGAGACAACTGTAGGAACGGAACACGGCGTGGAAGGCGGCAAACTGGAGGCCATTCCACAATCTAAAACATGAGGGAATTGAAATTCTCAGATATTTCCCAGAAAACACCAGACATGTACTCAGCATCGTCTGTTTATATAGGAGATGTCAGCAAAAGAGCCGACCAGGAACCCACAGCAGTTCCCGACAATTGAACCCTTTCTTCTTCTCTCTCCTTTCTCTCCCCGGTGGTTTTCTCTCCACCGGGGTTTCTTTTTTGCCTTCAACGGGTGGATTCCTCCAGTCAGTGGGAACATCTGCCCGCCAGCAAGCCGCCCAACGTCCCAAAACCTCCACCCACTGGCACAATCATCCCGCTTACAAGCCATCCAGAGTCCAGATTCCTCCAGCCAGTGGGAGAATCCGCCCGCTGGCAGCTCACTCAAAGTCCAGAAACCGCCACTCACTGGAACAATCACCCCGCTGGCAAGCCGCCCAACGTCCCAATCCTTCCAGTGACTGGGAGGATTGCCCCGCTGGAACGGGTATATTGGAGGCATGAGTGAAATACGCGAGCACGAGACCAGTGATTCCCACGACTCCAGCAACCCAAACACCCCGACCGGTCTGATCGGGCGCGAATCGCAGGTGGTTCCGGGGCGGTTCGGCGAGCCGCTGCAGGTCACGCACGTGCAGTATTCGCGTGGGGACGGCAATGCGGCTCCACGACGCCCGTTGTTCCTCTGTCTGCACGGCTGGGGCTCCAATGAGGCCGATTTGGCCGACATGATGCGTTACGTGGCTCCCTACAACGATTTCGCGTCGTTGCGCGCGCCACTCGTGCTGCAGGAGGCTGGCTCCGGTGAATTCGGTTTCGGTCAGGGCGCGTATTCGTGGCTCCATGATTGCGTGCCGTCCGGCGAAGACCTGGATCGAGACGCTTATGCTGCCGCTCAAGCCATTGACGATTGGGTTGCGCGCAATGTTCCCGAAGATCGCGCTGTAGTGCCGATCGGTTTCTCGCAAGGCGGTTTGCTGACGATTCATTTGTTGCGCGTCCATCCGGAACGGTACGCCGCGTCGATCTCGCTTTCCGGCTTCCTTGCGCCGGGAATCGTCGCCGGTAGCGCGCCGGCCGACAGTCATGTCGCGGAATTGAATATTCCTGTGTTCTACGGCTATGGCAAGAACGATACCGTGATTCCGATGCCGGAGCTTTTCGCAACCGCCGCTTGGCTGGACGAGCATACGTTCCTCACGTCGAAAAGCTACCGTGGACTCGATCATGCGGTCAGTCTCAACGAATTCAGCGATTTGCGCGACTGGCTTGCCGCGCACGATATCGCGCCGGGAATCCTGTAAGAAATCCTGCGGAAGAATCCCGTAGAAAAATCCTGCAGAAAAATCCGATGCAACGGATTTTGCGTACCAAGCACACGGCAATCGTTACAACCCGATATAAGCCACGATATAGCGATACCGCGTTAGACTAGAGCCAGCTAATAATCATTTCGCAATTGCCGGCATTCGCACGCTCAACCATGCGAACGTTCGAATGTTGGCGAGCGCCATACCGGCACATTCGCGTGCCTGGCAATAAGGAGTTTCGATGCTGCTGTCCGATCGCGACATTCTCGCCGCGCAGGCCGAAGGTCATATTTCACTCGATCCATGGACCCCGGAAATGGTGCAGCCCGCTTCCATTGACGTGCGTTTGGACCGTTTCTTCCGTCTGTTCAACAATCATGCGTACACGTATGTCGATCCGGCTGAGAATCAGGGCGAGCTGACCGAGCAGTTCGAGGTGGCTCCGGGCGAACCGTGGATTCTGCATCCGGGTGAGTTCGCATTGGGTTCCACGTGGGAGTACGTGAAGCTTGATCCGACGATTGCCGCCCGCCTGGAAGGCAAGAGCTCACTGGGCCGCTTGGGTATTCTCACACATTCCACCGCAGGCTTCATCGACCCTGGTTTCGAGGGTCATATCACGTTGGAATTGTCGAATGTGTCGACATTGCCGGTGAAGTTGTGGCCGGGCATGAAGATCGGCCAGATGTGCTTTTTCCAGCTCAGCTCCCCCGCCGAACATCCGTACGGTTCGCAAGGCACCGGCTCGCATTATCAGGGTCAGCGCGGTCCGACGCCGAGCCGTTCCTACGTGAACTTCTACAAAGCCGACATCACCGACTAATCATCAAATATTCTTGGATTATCGCAATATATTGTCGATATATGGCGATTGATATTCCCCCAAAAATACAAAAAGATTGGCTATCACATATCGCATGATAGCCAATCTTTTTTGCAATCTTCTATTGAGATTTCTTGTTGCAATGTCAGCAATATCGAATGATATTAAAAGATACTGCAACAGCGATTGGCAACGCCCTTTAGCGCTGGATCGCGATGTGTGAGATGCCAGGTTCCGCAGAATTCGCACCGATACACCCAT
>OGEH01001005.1_pt1 | contig 13650 bp, 15 predicted proteins | sample 1570681 | NCBI WGS metagenome assembly OGEH01 (sample SAMEA2582126, study PRJEB24529) | metagenome | biome: Human gut stool | place: China | collected 2011 | reverse complement strand
CCCGCTTTTCTTTAGGATGAGATCTCTGCCTTGTGCTCTTTCCAGTAGGCTTTCGCCTCATCGATGACCTTCTTGAAGGGGCCGGAGGGGTAAGTGCTCTCGGCAATGTCGATGAGGAATTTGTAGAGCTGGGGCCGCACCTGCTCATACATCCCAAGCCGGGTGTAGAGGTCCTTGTAGTAGTGGAACACCTGGATCTTGTTCTGCACCAGAGTGGCAGGCTTTATCTGGGTGTGGCAGATGCTCTGAGGGTTCTGGACGTAGTAGTAGCCGGGCTGCGGGATGGACGCAAAGACTTCGGCGTACTGGATATACTGCATGTTGAACACGAGGTCTTCGGCCCAGCGCATCTCGCTGGTAAAGCGGATGTCGTGCCGGGTGAGGATGTCGCGGCGGTAGAGCTTGTTCCAGAGCACGCTGTAAAAGTAAGAGGCGGGCTTATCCATCAGGCGGCGGGCGAAGGTGTCCTTGTCGTAGACGCCTTCGGGCAGGAAACCGTATTCCCGGTTCTCCGGCGGGCGTGCAACATGCATGACGCCGAGGTCGTCCTGGATCTTTTCCAGCACCTGTTCCGGCTTCGACGCCCCGGCGGGGATGACCATGGTGTAGGGCGAGATGACGAGGTCAGCACCGGTCTTTTCTGCCGCCTCCACCAGCCGGGCCGTGTAGTCCGGGGCGATGTAGTCATCGCTGTCCACGAACTGGACGTACTTGCCTCCGGCAAGCTTCAGGCCGAGGTTCCGGGTGTCGGACACGCCGGAGTTTGCCTTGTCCACCAGCAGGATGCGGCTGTCCTTTTTGCGGAACTCCTCGCAGACGGGCAGGCTCTTATCTTTGGAGCCGTCGTTGATGACGATGAGCTCGAGGTTCTTGTACTCCTGCCCGCAGATGCTTTCGAGGCAGCGGCTCAGGTGGCTCTGGGCATTGTACACAGGGACGATGATGCTGACGAGAGGCATTTCCATAGCAGTTTCTCCTTCTGTTTTTCAGAAGCTGTTTTCGTGAGCGGGGTGCGCAATGCTTATGAAAACGGCTTCTCAGAGCAATGATACTCCCGCCGGGCCGAAAAAGCAAGCGCCGGCGGCAGGCCCGAAAGGGGGCTTCGGAATGATATTTCATATCGCGGTGTGCAGCCCGGACAGCGTCCTCCGCAGCCGGGTGGAGCGGCAGTGTCTCGACTATTATGCCCGGCGGGACGACGCCTGCATCATCGAGCAGCTGGACAGCCCGGAAGCCCTGCTGGCCCGGGACGACGCCGGGGAGCGGTACGAGCTGTACCTTATTGAGCTGCCGTCCACGGCAGCCGCCGCGTCGCTGCGGGCGGCGGCTGCGCTCCGCAGCCGGGGGCGGCGCAGCCCGCTGGCTTTTCTGGCCCATACGCCCGCCCACGCCTACAGCGCCTACCGGGTGGACGCCATGCAGTATTTATTGCTGCCTGTCCCGCCGGAACAGCTCATCGCTCTGCTGGCCCGGGCCACCGAGCCGGAGTACGGCCCGGCCATCCCGGTAGCCACGGCGTCGGGTCTGCGGGTGCTGCCCTTCGCGGACATCGAATACCTCGAGTGTACCCACCATGTGGTGCATTTCCATCTCGCCAGCGGCGAGGATGTGCCGTCCCTGTCCGTCCGGGTGCCGTTCGCGCAGGTGGCACAGCCGCTTTTGGCGGATGAGCGCTTCGTCCAGCTCCACCGCTCCTATGTAGTCAATCTGGCGGCGGTGTCCCAGCTGGCGGCGGGTGAGTTCTGGATGCAGAGCGGCGCACGGGTCCCTGTCCCCCGCGGGCGGGAGCCTGCAGCCCGCACGGCGCTGAAAGATTATCTGGAAAAGCAGTTCCGATAAAACAATGGGGAGGCCCGGAAGAGCCTCCCCATTGCTTTATAATTTTGTCCAGTCCAGCTGCGTCCAATCCGTTATGTACTGGTTGGCGAGGCGCTGCAATTCGGGCTGATCGGCGGCGCTGGTCTCGTCCTCGATGTCGATGAGGTAAAAGCCGCACTGCCTGGCCGTACGGGTGGCGTAGACAGCGTCCTCGCAGACGACGGCGTCGGCGGGTCCGCTGCCGCCCAGCCGCTCGAGGACTTCGTGGAACACCTCGGGGTGAGCTTTGCTCTTCGCGCCCTGCGCGGTGTAGAAGAACTCGAAATAGTCTGCGACGCCCAGCCGGGTGAGTACTTCTTCGCACTGCTCTGCCCAGGTGTTGGAGCAGATGCACATCCGCACGCCCTCGGCTTTCAGCCGGGCCAGCATCTCCCGGACGCCGGGCTTCAGCTCAACTTTTTTGTACAGGTCCCGGATGACCTGCCGCATGGCAGGCTCGTAGTCCCGGAGGGTCAGGGGCAGATCGTAGGTGCGGATGAGATACTCCGCGCCCTCCACCATCCCCATGCTCAGCAGAACATCGTGGATGCCGGGTCTTGCGGTGCGGCCATAGCGGCGCAGCAGCTCCAGCGGTGCGCCCTGCCACACCACGGTCATGCTGTCGGTGAGGGTGCCGTCCATGTCGAAAATCCATTGCTTGCGGTGCATCTGTCGTCCTCCTGAATCGTTCTGGCAAAGTGAATTTATTATAGCACATTTTTTGTTACAAAAACAGAGAGAAATCTCCCGGGAAATATGCTATAATCTAGGCAAAACCGGAACACATCAAAGGAGGCAGAAAACATGGCGCAGAACAACACCCCCGTAAAGGCGCTGGTGCTGGCGGGCGGGGGCGCCCGCGGCAGCTATCAGGTGGGCGTCTGGCGGGCGCTGACCGAGCTGGGCTGGCGGCCCCAGATCATTACGGGTACCAGCGTCGGCAGCCTGAACGGCGCCATGTTCGCCCTCGACCTCTACGAGACGGCCCGGGACATGTGGCTGACCATCCGCAGCCAGGATGTGATGGAGCTGCCCGCCGAGGATGCGCCGCTTTCCGAGCTGCACGCATTCCTCAAAGACGCTGTGACTCAGGGCGGCATGGACGTCACTCCGCTGGAAGAGATCGTCGAGCGGGTGCTGGACGAAGAGAAACTCCGCAAAAGCCCCATCCGGCTGGGCCTTGTGACCGTGGAGCAGAAGACCCTCAAGGCCCGGGAGCTTCCGCTGGAAGACATCCCCGAGGGCAAGGTGAAAGACTACCTGCTGGCCTCTGCAGCCTGCTTCCCCGCCCTGCGGGCCCACACCATCGACGGGGTGTCTTACCTCGACGGCGGCTACCGGGACAATATGCCCACCGCGCTGGCCCAGAAGATGGGCGCAGAAGAGCTGGTCTGTGTGGACCTGGAGGGTGTGGGCATCACCCGCCCCAACCGCACCGGCCTGCCCACCACCCTCATCCGAAGCTACTGGGAGCTGGGCGACATCCTCCGCTTCGAGCCCGCCACCGCCCGGCGGAACATCGAGCTGGGCTACCACGATACATTGCGGGCCTTCGGGCGGCTGCGGGGCTGCGCCTACGCTGTGGACAGCGGGGCTGAGAGCAGCGCGGATGCTGCCGCATTCCATGCGGCCTTCGAGGCCGTCCAGAAGGACGTGCGGGAAAAGCACCCCTCCACCCTGACGGCAGACGCTGCTCTCCTGCTGGCAAAACTCTCAGATGCAGAGCTTGCCCCGCTGGAAGCCGCGGCTGAGGACGTGGGCGTAGACCCCGCCCCCTACTACACCACCCGTACTTTGGGAGAAGCTTTCCTTGCAAAATGCGACTTCGAGCGCCTCAGGAGCTTCGAGCCGCTGTTCGAGGGTGAAGCAGGCCCGGCGCAGGCCGCACGGGCCGCTCTGCTGCCCAACACCTTTTTGCAGGCACTGGTCTGCCGGGCGCTGACCGGCAGAGTGCCGCCGGAGGAGATGGAAACATGAAGGTATATAAGGGCTTTACCGCATCGCCCGGCCTCGTGCTGGGTCAGGTCAGCCGGCTGGACCGCCCGCCGCTGGTGTTCGGCGAGGGGCCTTTCCACCCCGAACAGGAAAAGCAGGCGCTGGAAGACGCCATCAAGGTCGCTCAGCAGGAGCTGGACGAGATGGCCGGCCGCGCCGCGCCCTCGGAGCAGGCCATCTTCCTGTTCCAGAGCATGATGCTGGAAGACGAGGGCTTCATGAATGAGGTGGCTTTCCAGATAAAAGCCGGCGTCGGTGCCGCCGAGGCGATGGACCGTGTGGGCCGCCGCTACGCCGCCCAGCTGGCCGCCATGAAGGACAACGCCTACATGCAGCTGCGGAGCGTGGACATCCTCGACGTGACCCAGCGCATCACCAACATCCTCTGCCACCGGATCCGCAGCTGGCTGGCCCTCGACCACCCGGTCATCCTTGCGTCTGACCTGCTCATGCCCACCGATCTGTTCAGCGTCCCGGCGGGCCGCATCCTCGGCCTCATCACCGCCGAGGGCAGCGGCCAGAGCCATGCGGCCATCATCGCCCGCTCGCTGAACATCCCGGGCATCACCCAGGTGGGCGAAGATTTCCTGAAAGACTGCGACGGCCGCGAGGTCATCCTGAACGCCACCGAGGGCGAGTGCATCCTTGACCCGGATGCCGCCGCCCGGCAGAGCGCCATCACCTGCATCTGCGAGATGCAGCGCCAGAACAAGGAGCTGAACGCCCAGCTTGAGCTGCCCAACCGCACCCGGGACGGCGAGGAGTTCGAACTTCTGGCCAACTGCTTCGGCCCCGAGGACGTGGGGACCGCGATGGAGTCCGGCGCGTCCGGCGTGGGCCTGCTGCGCAGCAGCTACATGATGATGCCCGGCCACGCCATGGACGAGCAGGAGCAGTATCTGTTTTACACCTCCTGCCTCGCCGCCGCCAGGGGCAGGACAGTGACGGTGCGCACCTTCGACTTCGGCGCCGACCGCACCATGGCCGACGCCTATCAGGGCGTCCAGTCCTCCAAGCTGGGCCTGCGGGGCATCCGCAGCAGCCTGCGCAATCTGCCCCAGATGGCAGTACAGATCTGCGCCCTCATGCGTGCCGCCGCAAAAGGCCCGCTGCGGGTCATGTTCCCCATGGTGACGAACATCGAGGACTGGGATTCCGCCATGCAGGTGGTGGACTACTGCCGCCGCAAGCTCGCCGAGCGGGGCGTGGAGTTCGAGCCTGACGTCCCCTTCGGCGTCATGCTCAGCGTACCCGCCGCCTGCCTGACGGCAGAGGACTTCACGGCTCACGGCTGCCAGTTCTTCGTTATCGGCACTAACGACTTGACCCAGTACACCCACGCGGTGAGCCGGGAACTGGCCATTGCCGAGCACTACTATCGCCCCGCCAGCCCGGCCATGAAAAAGCTCATCGCCATGGTGGTGGACGCCGCCAGGAAAGCGGACATCCCCGTCACCATCTGCGGCCTCGCCGTCGGCAATGCCGTCAACGCGACCCAGTATCTCCGCCTCGGACTGCGCAGCTTCTCCATGAGCCCGCAGAACCTGTTGACCATCAAAAAGGCCCTGCGGGATGCAGATGCGAAATAAACCGTGCCATTGACAGTTTGAAGTTGATGTAGTACAATGTACTATGAAAAGGAGATGATGGTATGGCATTCTCGATTCGGTTATCGGAAGAAGAACGGCAGCTGGCCGACAGCTATGCAAAGCTCCATTCCATGTCGATGGGCGAAGCATTCAAGCGGGCGCTGTTCGACAAAATCGAAGAGGATTATGACATTACCGCTGCAGAGGAAGCCTACGGCGAGTATCAGCGCAGCGGAAAGAAGAGCCGCCCGGTGGGTGAGTTCTGGAAGGAACTCGACTTATGAAATACCGGGTGGAAACGACGCCGCGATTTGAAAAGGAATTTCGAAAATTAGACCGCTATACCCAGCGGATGCTGAAAGCGTGGATAGACAAAAACCTCGTGGACTGCGCTGACCCACGCGCCCACGGCAAGGGCCTGACGGCCAACCGGAGCGGACAGTGGAGGTATCGCATTGGAGATTACCGTCTGCTCTGCCTCATTGAGGATGAAGAGCTGGTGATCCTGGCTCTGACAGTAGGCCATCGGCGTGAAGTGTATCAGAACTGAATACAGCAAAACGGCGTCCCACCTCGGCGGGACGCCGTTTCTCATGTCAGAACTTATTCAAGATTCCCCGTCAGGGTCATGACGGCAGAGACAACGGCCAGCGGGGCCGTCTCACAGCGGAGGATGCGGGGGCCGAGGCCGACGGTCTTTGCGCCGGCTTTTGCGGCCATCTCAGCTTCCTCGGCGGCGAAACCGCCCTCTGCGCCGGTGATGATGGCGATCTTCAGCTTTTCGCCATCGGCGGGCGTGGCCTCAGCTAGAAGCTGGCGCAGGGGTGCGCCGCCGCACTCGTAGCAGAAGAGCACGAGGTCATACTGGTCGAGGCTGCGGCAGACGGCCCCGAAGTTGGGCAGCGGAAGGGCCACATCCGGCAGTACGCCCCGGCCGCACTGCTTGGCGGCTTCAAAGGCGATGCGATTGTAGCGCTCGTTTTTCTGCTCTTCCTTCTTGGGCGCGGCCACGCAGTAGCGGCTGAAAAACGGGATGAAGTGGTCACAGCCCAGCTCGACGCCATGGCGGATGACCTGCTCCAGCTTGTCCTGCTTGGGGTAGCCCACCAGCAGGGTGACGTCCACGGTGGGCTCTGCGGCGCTGGGGTAGCCCGGCTCCACGCTGAACTCTACCGTCTCGTCGCCGAAACCGGTGATGGTGGCAGTATACTCGACGGCGCTGCCGTCACAGAGGATGACGGTGTCCCCCAGTTTGCCCCGCATCACGCGGGAGAGATGGTGGGCGTCGGCCCCCCGCAGCACGGCGGTGCCGTCGGAAATTTCAGTGGTAAAATAACGGTGCGGCATGGTTCCTCCTTGAGCGTCCTTGCCCTCTCCGTCATTGCTCACGCAATGCCACCTCTCCCAAAGGGAGAGGCTTTTGCCTGCCCGTTACGTCTTTGGCTCTCCCTTTGGGAGAGCTGGACGCGAAGCGGCCTGAGAGGGCAAGCCCGTTAAAAATTTTACGCTTTTTTGCAGACGATGCACTCCCAGCCGCGCTTTTCCTTCACTTCCAGCACAGCGAGGCCGGCGGCTTCCAGCGCAGCGATGACCTCATCCTTCCGGCTGTCGATGATGCCGCTGGCAATGAAGACGGCGTCGTCGGCCATCAGGCCGGGGACGGCGGGGGCCAGGGACATGATGGCGTTGGCCACGATGTTGGCCGTAATGATGTCGTACCTGCCGCTGGCCTTGTCGGACAGATCGCCCACGAGGACGGTGAGCTTGTCGGCTACGCCGTTGAGGGCGGCGTTCTCGCCGGCGGTGCGGACGGCCACGGGGTCGATGTCCACGCCCTCAGCCACGGCTGCGCCCAGCTTGAGGGCTGCGATGGCGAGGATGCCGCTGCCGGTGCCGATGTCCAGCACCCGCTCGCCGCCCTTGACCCGCTCGTCCAGCACTTCGAGGCAGAGGTTGGTGGTCTCATGGCCGCCGGTGCCGAAAGCAAGGCCCGGGTCGAGGATGAGCTTGACGCGGTCGGTGTCGTAGTCCTGCCAGGACGGCACGATGGCGAGGCGCTGGCCCACGTCCATCGGGTGGTAGTATTTGCGCCAGCCGTTCTGCCAGTCCTCCTGCTCCACGCCCTCGGTCTCAGAGGTGTAGGGGATGCCTGCGGCCTCCATCCGGGCCGCGATGAGAGCCAGCGTCTCCACCGGCGAAGCGCCCGGCTCGAGGTACATGTGGATGATGACGGTGTCCCGGGGCTTGTCCAGCAGCTCCTGCTCGATGAGGTCCACGTGGGCGATCTGCTCCACCTGCTCCTCGATGTCGCTGTAGTCTTCGATATAAATGCCGCCCTCCGCGATCATGGTGGCCACGGCCTCGGCGGCCTCGGCGTCGGCTTTGGATACGGTCAGGCGAATATCAGTCCATTCCATAAGGATGCTCCTTCCGTGTATTGGGGATATACTGTCTTTATAGTACCCGATTCCGGCCCGGGATGCAAGCTCTCGGGCCGAAAGATACCCGAAAAGGCTTTCTTTTTTCCCGGCAGTATGTTAATATGGTGTTGTACCCGGACTGGGTCCGGGCGGCTTCCTGTCGGAAGCGCCCGCCGCATCGTTCCCCAAAGGAGGAAGTATCGTATGTTTTTGGGAATGGATATTTACAGCTGGATCGCCGCTATCGTCATCGCGCTCATCGTCACATTCCTTCCGATCACGCTGCCGTTCAAGATCGTTCTTGCCATGGTGGCCATGGCCTGCTTCTATTTTGGACGCAAGTATTATCACAACCATAAGAACGGCGGGGCCAAGATGCCCAGCATGAGCTCTGCCGAGAGCGAGGCACTGGCCTCCGGCATCCTGAAAGCCCTCGGCGGCAAGGATAATATCGCCAAGGTGGACTACTGCGCCACCCGCCTCCGCTTTGAGGTACACAGCTACGCCTCCGTGGACGAGGCCGCTGCCAAGGCCGCAGGCGCAGAGGGCGTCATCCGCCCGGCCAAGAACGCCTGCCAGGTGGTCATCAAGGGCGATGTGCAGGCTGTGTACGATGCCCTGAGCAAGCAGCTGTAACGAAGAAGCCGTTTTCTTACGCAAACAGCTTCTCGAACACCGCCGGGAACGGGCCGCTGCGCCCGGCCCGGCGGTATTTTTATCGGAAAGGAATTTTGATATGAAGCCCCAGACCTTTACGTGGAAGAAACTCACCGCCGACGAGCTGACGCGGGTGTATCTGGACGAGATGCGCCGCGACTTCCCGCCCAGCGAGCTGAAACCCCTGAGCATGATACTAAACAGTGAAGCCGTCGGAATGGCCCACACCTGGGGCGTGTTCGAGGGGGAGACGCTGGTGTCCTATCTGCTGATGGTGCAGCCTATGGGCTGTGAAGTGAGCCAGCTGGACTATTTCTCCGTCCTGCCCGCCTACCGCAGCACCGGCATTGGCGCACGTCTGCTGGCCGCTCTGCCCGCCCACGAGGAGGGCGCAAAGGCCATCCTCATCGAGGCCGAGTGTCCCGAGAAGGCTGACGACGAGGCCATGGCCGTCCGGCGTCTGGGCTTTTATGCCCGCTGCGGGGCCGTTGACACCGGCTGGACGGAGCATCTTTTCGACGCATGGTTCCGGGTGCTGGTGCTGCCCGCCGAGGGGGAGACACTGGATGCGGAGTCGGCCAGCAAAGAGCTGGCCGACTGCTACAGCCGGGTGATGGGCGCGGACAAGTGGCGCAGATATGTCCGGCTCTACCGCCCGGACGGCACGGAAGAGAAATTCTGATTCGATCATAGGGTCTGAAAGGCTGCTTTGCGTTCTGTGAAGCAGCCTTTTTTGCATCCTTCAGCGGGCGGGATGCACAAACGAACGTGCAGATTTTTGACGATTTGACCGGGAATGTAAAATCGAGTGTCCTGTTTTCCACACCGACTTTACCAGAGGATGACAGCAGCGCAAAAACACCGCACAAAGCTTTACCTGCATTTTGCGCCGCCATGGTCGCAGCCGGATGGGCGGTGCGCTACAATAAAGGCGTCCCAAGAGAGATACAATGAGGAAAAGGAAAACAGCCCGGCCAGAACAAAAGGGCCGGCCCAGTTGAAGGAGATATTATGATGAAAAAGATCACTCGTCGTTCGTTCCTGTCCATCTGCGGCGCTGCTGCCGCTGCTGCTGCCCTGACCGCCTGCGGCGGTGCAGCTTCTTCCACTGCTGCCTCTTCTGCCGCCGCATCCGGCACCGCTGCTTCCGCTTCTTCTACGGCTGCGCTGTCCGGCAATGTCGCCACCGGCGGTTCCACCTCTATGAAGAACGTCATCGCCGCCCTGACCGAGGGCTTCGCTGAGATCGAGCCGGATGTCACCATCAGCTATGACCCAACCGGTTCCGGCGCAGGCATCACCGGCGCTGCCGATAATACTCTGGACATCGGTCTTTCTTCCCGCGCCCTGAAGGCTGACGAGACCGGCGTCACCGGCACCATCGTAGCTCTGGACGGCATCGCCATCATCGTCAACAAGGACAGCAAGGTCGAGGACCTGACCGTTGACCAGCTCAAGCAGATGTTCACCGGCGAGATCACCAACTGGTCCGAGGTCGGCGGCGACGACGGCGAGATCGTTCTGGTGGGCCGCGAGGCTGGCTCCGGCACCCGCGATGGCTTCGAGAGCATCGTGGACGTCAAGGATTCCTGCAAGTACGCGCAGGAGCTGACGGCTACCGGCGCTGTCATCAGCGCTGTGGAGGCCAATCCTCTGGCCATTGGCTACGCTTCCCTGTCTGCCATCGGCGACACCGTCAAGGCTGTGACCGTCGGCGGCGTGGAGTGCAGCGAGGAGACCGTCAAGGACGGCAGCTATGAGGTGCAGCGCCCCTTCGTGTTCGTCACCAACGACTCCGTCACCCTCTCCGCTCAGGCTCAGGCGTTCTTCGACTTTGCTGCCAGCACCGACGCTGCCGACCTCATCCGCACTGCAGGCGCTGTGCCGGTGAACGAGTGATTTTGTGAGGGGATCCCTCAGGTGTTTTTATGAAAAAATTCGAGCTGCCCCGCACCCCGGCCCAATGGCTGGAAGCTGTCATGAATGCCATCTTCTTCCTCTGCGGCATCCTCGCTGTAGGCTGCGTGGCTGTCATTACCATCTATATGTTCCTGTCGGGCCTGCCCGCCATCGGAAAGATCGGCCCGCTGAAGTTCCTCTTCGGCACCGAGTGGGCTTCCACGGCGTCCGAGCCGAAGTACGGCATCCTGCCCTTCCTGCTTTCGAGTATTTACGGCACCCTGGGCGCGTCCCTCATCGGCGTGCCGGTGGGCCTGCTGACGGCAGTCTTCCTCTCGAAAGCGGCAGCTCCCGGCGTGCGCAATGTGGTCGTCACGGCGGTGGAGCTGCTGAGCGGTGTCCCCAGCGTGGTGTTCGGCCTGCTGGGTATGCAGGTGCTGGTGCCTGCGGTGGCGAAAGTCTTCGGCAAGGCGTCGGGCGCCTGCCTGCTGTCGGCCATCGTGGTGCTGTCCATCATGATACTGCCCAGCATCGTGTCCGTGTCGGTGACGGCCCTCAACGCCGTGCCGCCCGAGTATGAGCAGGGCAGTCTGGCACTGGGTGCGACCGATACGGAAACCTGGTTCAAGATCAGCATCCCGGCGGCCAGGAGCGGCATTGCAGCCGGAATCGTTCTGGGCATCGGCCGCGCCATCGGCGAGGCAATGGCCGTCATGATGGTGGCAGGCAACAGCCCCAATATGCCGGACAGCCTCTTCCGCAGCGTCACCTTCCTGACTACGGCCATCGCCAAGGAGATGAGCTACGCCAGCGGCCTGCAGAAGCAGGCGCTGTTCAGCATCGCGCTGGTGCTGTTCGTCTTCATCATGGTCATCAATGTGCTGCTCAACGCCGTGCTGAAGGGAGGAAACAAGGATGAAAAGTGACTTCTCCCCCTCCCGCCGCGCATGGAACGTCATCATGACCGCTGTGGTCTGGGCGGCGGCAGTGCTGGTCATCGCCCTCACGGTGGGCGTCATCGGGCTGGTACTGGTGCGGGGCATCCCCCACATCAGCTGGGGATTCCTTTCCACCACCGCCAGCGTCCTGAAAGGCACCGACGGCATCCTGCCTGCCATCCTCAACACGTTCTATGTCATCCTGCTCACCCTGCTCATCGTCCTTCCGCTGGGCGTGGGCGCGGCAGTTTACCTCACGGAGTACGCCTCCAACCGGAAGCTCATTGAGGTCATCGAGTTCACGAATGAGACGCTGGCGGGCATCCCCAGCATCATCTACGGCCTCGTGGGGATGCTGGTCTTCGCCCAGACCATGGGCTTCAAGACCTGCCTGCTCTCCGGCAGCCTGACGCTGGTGGTCATGAACCTGCCCACCATCATCCGTACCACGCAGGAGTCCCTCAAAACGGTGCCGCAGGGCTACCGGGAGGGCGCTCTTGGCCTCGGCGCGGGCAAGTGGCACATCATCCGCACCATCGTGCTGCCCTGCAGCATCGACGGCATCGTCACCGGCTGCATCCTGGCCGTGGGCCGTATCGTGGGTGAGAGCGCGGCCCTGCTCTTCACCGCCGGTGCGGCGGAAGTTATTGCAGGCAGCATCGCCAAGGCTTACACATCCAACGGCGCGACCCTCTCCGTCCTGCTCTATCTGCGGGCCTTCGAGGACGGCGACTTCGCCTCCGCCTGGGGCATCGGCGCAGTGCTGCTGGTTCTGGTGCTTCTCATCGACCTCGCGGCCCGTCTGGCAAAAACAAAGCTCAAACAGAAACAGTAAGGGGTATTTTATGGATAATAACATGCCGGTCATCTCGGCAAAAAATCTGAACCTCTGGTACGGCGACTTCAAGGCCCTCAAGGGCATCTCGCTGGACGTGGGCGAACGGGAGATCACTGCCCTCATCGGCCCCTCGGGCTGCGGCAAATCCACCTTCCTGCGCTGCCTGAACCGGCTGGAGGTCCCCACCGGCGGCAGCATCAAATTTGAGGGCGTGGAGGTGGACGACGACCACATCGACTCTGTCCGCCAGAAGATGGGCATGGTGTTCCAGCACTTCAACCTCTTCCCCCACCTGACCGTCAAGAAAAACCTCGAGCTGGCCCCCAGTCTGCTCAAGCTCAAGGACAAAGAGGCCATCTCCAAGCGCGCCGACGAGCTTCTGGCCCGCGTAGGTCTGGCCGACAAGGCCAACGTCTACCCCAAGAGCCTTTCGGGCGGCCAGCAGCAGCGCATTGCCATCGCCCGGGCGCTGGCAATGGACCCGGACGTCATCCTCTTCGATGAGCCTACCAGCGCCCTCGACCCCGAGATGGTCGGTGAAGTGCTTGAGCTGATGAAGGAGCTGGCTCACACCGGCATCACCATGCTGGTGGTTACCCATGAGATGGGCTTTGCCCGCGAAGTCTCCAACCGTGTCATCTTCATTGACGAGGGCCGCATTCAGGAGGATGAGCCGCCGCAGGAGCTGTTCACCAACCCCAAGCATCCCCGCCTGAAGGCATTCCTCTCCAAGATGCTGTAAGATAGAAAGAAACAACACAAAACCCGGAACTCTTTTCAAGCCGTCCTGGCTCTGAAGGAGTTCCGGGTTTTGTTCATTGTTTTTTCAGAGAGCTGTTTTGCCGCAGTCTTTCTTCTTATGCTCAGTTGTTGGCTTCCACCTTGCTCAGGAGGATGCGGTCATTGTCGAGAGCCTTGCCGGCGTTCTCGCGGAACTTCTCGAGCAGGTCGTCCACGGTCATCTTGCTGCGGGCCTCGCCCTTGACGTCGAAGACGATGCGGCCCGCGTCCATCATGAGGGTGCGGTTGCCCAGCTCCAATGCCTGATGCATATTGTGGGTGACCATCAGGCAGGTGATCTTCTTTTCGGCCACGATGCTCTTGGTGAGGTCCAGCACCTTTTCGGCGGTGGCGGGGTCGAGAGCGGCGGTGTGCTCGTCCAGAAGCAGGAGCTTCGGGGTGACGAGGGTGGCCATCAGCAGGGTCAGCGCCACGCCGCCGGGCTGGCCCTCCGCTAGTCGGCCCCACAGCAGGTAATCGAGGTTATCGGCGATCACCGCCAGGTTAGCGTTCATGTCGGGCGCTCCGTTGCAGTTTTCTTCCCGGGCCGAGACGCGTGAGCGCCACGCCCATCGCCACCCCCAGCGCCAGGTACAGCGCGGTGCCGACGGCAAACGCCTCCAGGGCGTGCGCGTTATAGCTCTCAATCTGCCGCACCTGATAGGTCAGTTCCGCAA
>OGEH01000982.1_pt1 | contig 13975 bp, 6 predicted proteins | sample 1570681 | NCBI WGS metagenome assembly OGEH01 (sample SAMEA2582126, study PRJEB24529) | metagenome | biome: Human gut stool | place: China | collected 2011 | reverse complement strand
GTAGTGGTACTGATTTGGCTGCTGTGTCCGCTAAATTTGGGGTGCGGAATCCTCACGAAGAACTATCTATTACAGAGGAATTGAAAAATACGTATCATACAATTTCTAATGGCAGTTTATTAAGTGGTTCTTTAAATTTTCCTCGACGTACTATTAGCGCTTATTTTAATAGTGCCGTAACACCCGTATTTACGGTGTTCAAGAAAAATGTCGAAGAGGCCCTTAATATACGTCATATTACGGCACCGCTTCATATTTTGAAGGCTGATGGTGGTTCTTTACCTATGGAACATATGGTAAGTAGACCTGTGGAGACTGTATTTACAGGGCCTGCTGCTACAGTTCTTGGACTATCGGCTCTCGGTGTTATAGGTAAAAAGCATACTGTTGCTCTAGATATTGGAGGTACCACAACAGATATCTCTCTTTGGAAATATGGTAAACCGTTGATGACAAAAAGTGGAGTGTCCATACGTGAATATCCAAGTGCGGTGAGATCCTTTGCCGTTACTTCCGTCGGTATTGGTGGGGAATCCGTAGTTCGGCTTAAAGACGGTGACCTTACGGTAGGTCCTGAACGAGTGGGACCATCGGTAGCTCTAGGTGGTGTGGAACCTACATTAGGGGACGCACTCATCGTGCTCGGTCATGCAAACTATGGTGACTTTAATCTGGCATCACGAGCTTTACAAGATTTAGCGGATGCTATACAGGCTACATTACGATCTAATAATGTAAATACCTCAAATAATCAATTAACTCTTATTAAGACTGCCTCTGATGTAGCACGACTAATCGTAGAAAAAGCGTTGCAAACGATTCAATATGGTATTAACGAGGTCGTAAAAGTAGAAAATAAACGACCTATTTATGTGGTAGCAGATATTGTAAATCCTGATGTATTTGTTCCTGAACATATCGTTGTGGTAGGGGGCACAGCGCCAAGTTTAGGTCCGAGTATCGGGGAGTATCTAGAGTTACCTGTTACGATTCCTGAGAATGCTGCTGTAGCAAATGCTATAGGCGCTGCACTAGCTTTATCAACCATCGAACTCACTGTTCATGTAGACACAAAACGTCGGTTGCTAGTCATTCCTGAATTAGGTATTAAACAACAAAACTGTACTTTGAAACGAGCGGAACAAGTTGTGGAACGAGCAAAAGAAACTCTTAGTGAAGAGGCTTTACGTTTAGGTTTAGATACGGCGCAAGAGATAGAGGTCATTAGCATTGAGGATTTCCCTGTAGTAGAGGGCTGGCAATCTATGGAGCGTTTAATTACTGTGAAAGTACAACTGGCGGCGGGGGTGAAACACTATGTGGAATAAAGGACTATCTTATCGAGAGCGTCATGGTATTCTAAATATGGATACTAAACAGGATAAGGCTACGAGCTCTACTATTGATAAAGCTAAATATCATCACAGTTTAGGTCTTGTCTTTTTCCCTGCGTTTGACTGGAAAATTTCTGAAACACATCCTGAACGACAAGAGCGTTTACTCTATACGCGTGATCAAATTGTAGAGGAAGGTTTGTTAGATATACCGAATATTAGAGAATATAATCCAATAGTAGCTGATTGGGATACAATAGAGCGAGTTCATGTTGGTGCTCCAAATTTAGAGTCTTGGGTGACTGAAGCTCATCGAGTATCTGCTGGAGGTGCTATTGCGGCAGCTGATGCAGTCATGCGCGGTGAAGTAGATCGTGCTTTTGCGTTAGTAAGACCACCAGGTCACCACGCAATGGCTATGGTTCATGGTATTCGTGGCTTCTGTACGATTAATATTGAAGCCGTTATGATTCAACACATGCGCCAAACCTATGGACTCAAACGCGTTGCCGTAGTAGATACTGATGTACATCACGGTGATGGCACTCAAGATGTGTTTTACCACGATCCAGATACCTTGTACATTACCTTTCACCAAGATGGACGAACCCTCTATCCAGGAACAGGTTTTATGGATGAATTTGGAGGTCCTCAGGCTATCGGTGGTAATATAGATATTCCGCTGCCTCCGGGCACAGGTGACGAAGGCTTGATGAAGGTCATGCGTGAGCTGGTATTGCCTATTCTTGAAGAGTTTAATCCAGATATCGTCATTAACTCGGCAGGACAAGATAATCACTTTAGTGATCCGTTGGCTAATATGCAGGTAACTGCGAAGGGTTATGCAGAATTAGTCGATTTGTTACAAGCAGATATAGCTGTACTTGAAGGAGGCTATTCCGTACAAGAAGCGTTGCCATATGTAAATACGGGTATCATTTTATCCATGGCAGGCCTCGATTACAGCAAAGTCGTAGAACCTGCCTTTGATCCTGTTAAATACAAACAGAGTCAAAATGTAACTAGTTATATAGATGATTTAATTTCTAAGTGGAAGATACAATGGGCTAACCGTCATAAGATGGCCGAAGACGAGCGCGTAGGTGCAGGGGATGTTTGGTCTAATCATTATAACGTGTACTACGATGAAACAGGCGTACAAGAGGAGCGCCTTGAAAAGGTGCGCATGTATAAAAACAAGGTAGGCTGGCATAGCGTGTTCTCTCGAGGACAATACGGACCGTATGGGCCGCAAAGTGTATATGCTATGTTTATACCTTGGCAAGCAGATGAAGGGACGCGTCAAGATGCTATTGTAGAAGCAAAACGAGCCAAAGTAGAAGGGGGAGCAAGCCGTTACGTTGTGGTAGATCCACTTGGTGACGGACAATATGAACTATAATGTTAATCTCCGTAAATGATAACGCCAGTTATCATCTTAGAATCGCAAAGTACAATATGATTTGTAATGCTGAAAAATAGAAAAATTATGATATAATATAAGAAATAACGCCCCTTTGTGTAAGGGGCGTTCTAATATTTAGTTTTAGAATGGTGAGGTTCCTATGCGCAGCGATAATAGAACAGCGGGTCAATTGCGACCTATTAAAATAACACGGAATTTTACAGAGTATGCAGAAGGATCTGTACTTATTGAGTGTGGTAAGACCAAGGTTATCTGTACGGCTACTGTTGAGGATTCTGTGCCACGCTGGTTAAAAGGTTCGGGGCAAGGATGGGTAACTGCGGAATACTCATTATTGCCACGTTCTACGCAAACTCGCGTGAGCCGTGAGGCTGCAAAGGGAAAACAAACAGGACGGACTGTAGAAATTCAACGTCTTATCGGTCGTGCATTGCGTGCTGTTGTAGACCTTGAAGCACTCGGCGAACGCTCTATTACTATCGACTGCGACGTTATCCAAGCGGATGGCGGTACGCGTACAGCATCTATTACGGGTGCCTTTGTAGCCCTCGTTGATGCGGTGGACTTCACCTTTGGTGGAGCAGGCAAATTTCCAATTACTGACTTCTGTGCCGCTATTTCGGTAGGTATTGGTCCTGAGGGCCCTATTACAGATCTTTGTTATGAAGAGGACAGTGCAGCCATTGTAGATATGAATGTAGTCCGTACCGGTTCTGGTAATATGGTTGAAGTACAAGGTACAGGTGAACACGGTACATTTAACCGTGATGAACTCAATGCTTTACTTGATTTAGCAGAGGCTGCTACAGATGAGCTCATGGCTAAACAACGTGAAGTACTTGGTGCGACAGCAGATAAAGTAGGTAAAGAGTATCCTACAGCTCCGGAGGTATAAAATGGAACAAATTGTGCTTGCTACAGGCAATAAAGGAAAAATTCGTGAGTTCTCCGAGGCTTTCTCCCATTTATCTATCGATTGTGTACCTGTAAAAGCTGTGATTTCCATTGAGGAGCCTGAGGAAACTGGTACAACCTTTATGGAAAATGCTTTGTTGAAGGCTCGCTACTATGCAAAGGCTACGAATCGCCCATGTCTTGCTGATGACTCTGGCATTACGGTTGATGTCCTCAATGGTGCACCAGGTGTATATTCTGCGCGTTATGCAGGTCGCCATGGTGATGACAATGCAAACAACGAGAAGTTAATTCGTGAACTACAAGGGAAAAGTAACCGTACAGGTCATTATGTATGTGCTTTAGCACTTGTATACCCTGATGGTCGAGAAGTGACGGCTGAAGGCTATTGCGATGGACTCGTTCAAGATGAGCCAAAAGGGGAAAATGGCTTTGGCTATGATCCGTACTTCTATGTGCCTGAGTTTAAAAAGACGATGGCAGAGCTTAGTATAGAAGAGAAGGAAACGATTAGTCATCGTGGCCGTGCATTACGTGAATTGATTAACAAGCTTTGATATTTTTGAACTATATGTTATAGTTCATATAAATATATAATATAGTGGCATTAGAGATTAAATACAATGAAACGAATTGGCATTTTAAGTGATACTCATGGGTATCTAGAGGATATCGACCTCGTATTGGAGGCTACTGCCGATCAAGATATCGATATGTGGCTTCATGCTGGTGATTTTGGCGATGATGCACGCTATATGCAGGAACATACGGATATTCCTGTTTATGCGGTGCGTGGCAATAACGATCGTGTGCAACCGCTTGAACCACGAGAGCAATTGATTCCTCTTGAAGATACCTATATTTACATGACTCATGGTCATGAGGTATCATATTATAATCGAATACAAAAACTGATTGAGTTAGGAACTGACATGGGTGCGCGACTCATCGTGTCCGGTCATAGCCATCATCATGGGGAGGTTCGTGCCCGTGATGCGGTATTTGTAAATCCTGGTAGTATTTCTTTGGCTCGTGATCGCTCCGGTGGTACCTTTGCCATCGTTACCTACGATAATGGACAGTTTGATGTAGAGTTTGTGTATAAACAAGATATTGTTTAGTTATATGGTGAAAGCTTCGTTTGTGAAACTTTCAAAAGAAATAGTAAGTCTATGCATGGAAAGGGTTATGACATATCATGGATACACCAGTTAAAGCAAAGCCTAAAATGAAGTTATATGGTTTTAACAATCTCACCAAGACATTGAGTTTTAATATTTATGATATTTGTTATACTCGTACGGAAGAAGAGAAGAAACAATACATTCAGTACATTGATGAAGTATACAATGCGGATCGTTTAACAGCTATTTTGACGGAAGTTAGCCATATTATCGGCGCTAACATCCTTAATGTAGCAAAACAAGATTATGATCCTCAAGGTGCGTCTGTTACGATTTTGATTTCTGAAGAGGAAATTGAAAAAGAAGATGTAGTTATGCATTTAGATAAATCGCATCTTACTGTACATACGTATCCTGAAAGCCATCCGCACAAAGGGATTAGTACATTCCGTGCCGACATTGAAGTTTCTACATGTGGACAAATCTCACCGCTAAATGCACTTAATTACTTAATTCAAAGTTTTGACTCTGATATTCTTACCTTGGATTATCATGTACGTGGCTTTACTCGTGACGTGTCTGGTAAGAAAATTTATATTGATCATCGTATCAATTCTATTCAAAATTACATCAGTGCAAAAACTCGCAACATGTACAACATGATTGATGTAAATGTATATCAAGAAAATATTTTCCATACAAAGATGATGTTAAAAGAATTTGATTTAGATAATTATCTCTTTGGCATCACTGAGTCTGAGTTGAGCGATCGTGAAATCAAGCAAATTAAACATCAATTAAAACAAGAAATGATGGAAATCTTCTATGGACGCAATTTGCCATCTGTAAAAGCTTAAAGACCGTTTTTATAACATTGGTGTGACAGCTTTTACCGTATAATACGAAGATAGATTTGAAGTAGATAAGCCTTATATGGTTTATCTACTTTTTTATAATTTACTTTATTACTATTAGAGCTTAATCTTTATTACTACTGGAGCTTAATGATAGTAGTTTTTAAAAATTTCGAAAAACTATATCGAAAAAACTTGAATTATGATTTAGCATTTTGTATAATACAATTAGTTAAAGGTATAAATTACCGACTCTAAAGAGTCCGAGTGTATCCACAAAGGAGAATTGTTATGGACGTACGTGAATTAGCTGTACAAAAAAAACGTGAATTAAAAGGTTTCCTTACTGTAGGAACAAAATATGAATTAAAAGACGCTCATGATTTATCTGTAGCTTACACACCAGGTGTAGCAGAACCATGTTTGCGTATTAAAGATAATGAAGCAGAATCCTTCGAATTAACTTGCCGTTCCAACATGGTTGCTGTTGTATCTGACGGTACTCGTGTACTTGGTCTTGGTGATATTGGCGCTGCAGCAGCATTGCCAGTAATGGAAGGTAAATCCTTATTGTTCAAAAAATTCGGTGATGTAGACTGCATTCCATTGGTTGTAGATACAAAAGATGCTGATACATTGATCAATACAGTAAAATTATTGCAAAAAAACTTTGCTGGTATTAATTTAGAAGATATTTCCTCTCCTAAATGCTATGAAGTTGAAAATCGTTTGAAAGCAGAGTTAGAAATCCCTGTATTCCATGATGACCAACACGGTACTGCAATTGCATGTTTAGCTGGTGTAAAAGGCGCTCTTCGTTTAGTTAAAAAAGATTTAGCTACTGCTAAAATCGTTGTAAACGGTGCTGGTGCTGCTGGTGCAAACATTGCTCGCTTGTTGTACCTTGCAGGTGCTCGTGATATCACATTGTTGGTATCCTCTGGCGTATTGCATAAAGACTACAAACGTCTTGACTCTTTACAAGCTGAATTAATCGATTTACTTAAACTTGAAGAAAAACATGGCGATTTGGCTGAAAATGCTAAAGGTGCTGATATTCTTCTTGGTGTATCTGCAGCAGGTGCTTTCACAAAAGAAATTTTGGAAAACTTGGCTGACGATGCAATCGTATTTGCAATGGCTAACCCTAATCCAGAAGCAACATATGCTGATATGAAAGCTGCTGGTATCCGTGTTGCTGGTACAGGTCGTTCCGATGCTCCTAACCAAATCAACAACGTAGCAGTATTCCCAGGCGTATTCCGCGGTGCTATCGATGTTCGTGCGTCTCAAATCACTGACGAAATGAAATTAGCTGCTGCTGACGCTTTGGCTCATTTGATTCCTGATAGCGAATTGAACGAAGAAAACGTAATGCCATCCGTATTCGATCCTCGCGTAGCTCCAGCTGTTGCTAAAGCAGTTGCTGAAGTTGCTGTAAAACAAGGTATCGCAAAAAATCCTCAAGCAGTAGAAGATGGTAGCTACGAAGGTTAGTTTATTTGCTTTACTAGCATTTTAAAATCTTATATAACTATAGAACAATACAACATGCACCTCGAAAGGGGTGCATGTTTTTATATGCTCGATTAAGTATATGATTGGCTTTATACTATTAGGGCGAATAATCTATAGATTAAAATGATATAGAGGCGTAGGCGTATAGGATAATAGAAGTAAGGATAGATATATATTAAAGAATGTATTAATGTATAAGTAAAAAAATTAATGAAGTTGTAAAAAAGTACTTGTCACTAGTTTCTATCAATGATATAATAATTTTCGTTGCAGAGCGATACTCAAGAGAGTAAGAACTCAGCAAGAGTAGTGGTTGACATCAACTACCGGGTTTGCTATAATAGCAAAGTAATTAATGACGGGGCATAGCGCAGTTTGGTAGCGCACCTGGCTTGGGACCAGGGGGTCGCAGGTTCGAATCCTGCTGCTCCGACCATTTTTATTTGCGGGTGTAGCTCAATGGTAGAGCCCCAGCCTTCCAAGCTGGTCGCGAGGGTTCGATTCCCTTCACCCGCTCCATTTTTTTTTGCCTTTTTTAGGGTATACAAAGATATGGTGTAGTTGACGATACATAGTACATAATTTATACTATAATAGATAATTCCATATATAGGTAATCCACATGGTTCAGTAGCTCAGTTGGATAGAGCAACGGCCTTCTAAGCCGTGGGTCGGGGGTTCGAATCCCTCCTGGATCACCAAAGAAAAAAGCGGATAGTTCGTAATGAGCTATCCGCTTTTTGTTGCGTTTTTTGCATAGTTACTCGTAAATAAGTTGTAAAAAAGATAAATTACCTTTAAAAATGAATAAGATTTCATAAATTAGTACATAGATGAGTAAAAAAATGTACTTTTAAAGTAGTAAAAATATAAAAATATCTAAAATGATGTTGTAAATACTGCGTTCTCGTATGATGAGAATGCATGAATAGGAAATGAAATTTGCTTGATTGTTATATTGAAAATTTCATATAATATAGATATTACGGTTAATTATAAGCTTTCATAGGTGAGTATGAAGTTTTATAAATGGATGTTTAGGTTTTAGTTGTTACAATAGGAGTATTTAATGAATAAGATTTTCAAGGTAATTTGGAGTAAAAGCAAAGAGTGTTATGTCGTTGTATCTGAGATTGCTAATAACTACAGTGCTAAGAAAGCTGTATTGACAAGCGTTTTTGCTGTGTTAGCGTTAACGGGTAGTGCAGCGCATGTTATGGGGGCGACTTTGCCGTCGGAATTAACAGACAAAGGCTCTATTAAAATCGGTCAATATGCAACTACTAGTAATCAATCCAGCATTGTTATTGGGACAAGTAGCCAATTTAGGGTATCTTCAGTTGATGGATATAGAGCAATCGGTATTGGTTCTGGTGTTATTGCTAGTGGTAATAATAGTGTTTCTATCGGTGGACATTCTCGAGCGACAGAAGATCAGGCGATTGCTATCGGTGGTGCCTCCGATGATAGTGGTGCTAAGGCGACAGGTTCTCAATCTATTGCTATTGGTGGTAATACTGTAGCTAGTGGGGATTCCTCTATTGTAGTCGGTGGTGATGACGTAGAGGTCGCATTCTCTAGAACTGTAACCTATACAGATATTAATACTGGACAAGCGAAAACAGGGACATTGAGACAGGCATCTATAGATTTGGCAAATATCCAACTGCCTCAATATATAACTGCTACAGCTAGTCATGCAGGGACTGCCATTGGGATGAAAACTAAAGCTGGTGACTTGGGCCTTTCTCTCGGCATGGGGGCGGATTCCGCTACTCGCCTAGATGGTAAGGCTGGTAATGTAGTTAATGCTATCGCTATCGGTGCCGGTGCAAAAGCTAATCGGGATAACTCTATTGCTATTGGCGGTGGTGCTAATACTGATGCAGCGGGTGTGGCACAAACAAGCTATACTATGAGTAATGGAGAGATAGTTAAATGGGCCGGTGGTGAAAATGTGTTGCCTGGTGACGTTGTATCATTCGGTGCTCCTGGTTATGAACGTCAGCTTAAAAATATAGCGCCTGGTATTGTTAGTGCAACTTCTACAGATGCGGTGAATGGCTCTCAGTTATATGCTATAGCTGAGAAGACTTTATCTAAATATATTTCTATTAAATCTGATTTGGCTGGGAATAAATCTAATAAAGGTGCAGAAGCGACTGACTCTATGGCTATAGGTCCGGATGCTTCTACAACAACTGCTGCTACTAAAGGGACTGCTTTAGGTACCGGTGCAACTGTTACTGTAGCGAATGGTGTAGCTGTAGGTTCACAGTCTAAAGCAAGCACAGCTAGCGGTGTAGCAGGCTATAATGTAAATGACTCTAGAACCGATAAATATGGATCTTTATCCGGTAAAGCATTGACATCTACTTTAGGTGCCTTTGCTGTAGGTAACGAGACTAATACACGTCAAATCACAGGTGTGGCTGCTGGTACAGCTGATACAGATGCTGTAAATGTGGCACAGTTAAAGAGTGTGAATTTGAAAGTAGCTGGAGATACTGGTACAGGTGATGTTAATCTTGCTAATAGTACTTTAAATATTAAAGGTGCTGGTCTTGCTAAAACGACTGCATCTGGTAAAGATGTAACAGTAACTGTGACAGAAAAAGCAGTTAAACAAGAAGCTGTTAAAGCGGTTACAATGGCAGCAGCGGATCCTAATGGTCCAATTACTGTAACACCTGAGCTTAGTGCGGACAAAGATACAGCAACTTACAAAGTTGGTATCGATCCAACTAAAGTAGCTGAGACTACTAAGTTGACCTATAAGGATAATGATGGTGCAGATAAGACCGTTACATTAAAAAAAGGTTTGAACTTTAAGAACGGTACTATGACGACTGCTACTACTGCTGCAGATGGGGTAGTAACTGTTGATATCAATGATGATACAAAGGCTAAAATCAATAATGCCGCAACAAATAAGTTAGATAACCTTACACCAGATGGTGAACAAAAAGTTAAGAGCTTGTCCGCATGGAAGGTAAAGGCTAATAACAGTAATGCTGAAACAGTAACAGGTGGAGATACCGTTACATTTAATGATGGATCCAATATTGCTATAACTCAAAATGGCAAGACATTTACTGTAGCGACTAAAAATGATGTAAACTTTAATACGGTAACAGCTACGACAAAGGTGACCGCACCTGCAGTTGAAGGGCTTACAAATACGTCCTGGACACCTGGTACTACAACTCCTGTTAGTGGTCGTGCGGCAACAGAAGATCAATTGAAAGCCGTTGATACACAAGTAGCAACAAATAAAGATGCTATTGCTAAGAATAAGGATAATATCGATAAGAACAAGGATAATATTGCAAAGAATGCGGACAATATCACGAAGAATGCTACAGAAATTGCCACAAATAAAGGTAATATTGCAACCAATACGCAGAACATTGCAACTAATACGGCAGCCTTGGCTCGTAAGATTTCCTTAGGTGGCGATACAGGTAATACAACAGAGAAATCCTTAAGTACAGGTGATGTGAAGTTTAATGTAAAAGGTGCGGGTCTTGTAACGACTTCTGCAGCTGGTGATGATGTAACAGTAACTGTGACAGAAAAAGCAGTTAAACAAGAGGCTGTTAAAGCGGTTACAATGGCAGCAGCGGATCCTAATGGTCCAATTACAGTGACACCTGAGCTTAGCGCGGACAAAGATACAGCAACTTACAAAATTGGAATCGATCCAACTAAGGTAGCAGAATCTACTATCCTGACTTATAAGGATAATGATGGTGCAGATAAGACCGTTACATTAAAGAAAGGTTTGAACTTTAAAAACGGTACTATGACGACTGCTACTACTGCTGCGGATGGAGTAGTAACTGTTGATATCAATGATGATACAAAGGCTAAAATCAATAACGCCGCAACGAATAAGCTAGATAACCTTACACCGGAAGGCGAACAAAAGGTTAAGACCTTAGCAACATGGAATGTCGCTACTGCTGCTGGTGGTGGAACTCATTCCGGTGATTCAGCTAGTACTGTAACAGGTTCTGATACAGTGACTTTTAAAGCAGGTAATAACCTAAATGTAAATCAAACTGGTAGAGATATTACATTCTCCTTAAATAAAGAGATTTCTGATATGACTAGTTTAGGTCTCACGAATCCGGATGGTGCAAAGGCAACTATTAAGACTGGAAAAGGGGACGCTCATGTAGGTAAAACAGACCAAGCGGATCGCATCGTTTATACTAATGCAGCTGGTACTGAAGAACAGGTAGCAACATTAAAAGACGGTTTGCAATTCGGTGGCGATAATAATCCTGAAGTTATTAATAAGACATTGAATCAAAAGTTAGAAGTTGTTGGTGGTGCTGACGCAGCGAAATTGTCCGATAACAATATCGGTGTTAATGCAAAAGACGGTAAGTTGCACGTACAATTGTCTAAAGAATTGAATGACTTGACTAGCGCTCAATTCAAAAACGGCAATGCAGTATCCACAATCAATGGTGCAGGCACGACTGTGACAGACGGTACGAATACAACTCAATACGGTCCTAAAGGCATGACCATTAATCCAGGTGCAAATGAAATCTCTCTTACCGATAAAGGCTTAAACAATGGTGGCAAAGTCATCTCCAATGTAGCGAGTGGCGGTGATGTTGATACGAATGCGGCAAACATCGGTGATGTGAAAAAAGCGGCAGCGGCATCCAAAACGACAGTATCTGTTAATAAAAAAGATACAGAAACTCCGAATTTGGTACTAGAAGAAACTGTAGATCCTGCTGACGGTCATACAAATTACGATATCAAATTGGCTGATAAAGTTGACTTGGGTAATGGTAATATTGTTCTTGACGGAACTGATGGTAGCATCAAGACTAAAGGCAATATTACATCCGAAGGTACTGTAGAAGGTAAAGACCTCAAAGCTGGTGATGTAACTGTTAACAAGGACAACAAAGGTACTGTGAACGGTTTATCCAATAAGACATGGACTCGTGGACAGGCTCCTGTGAGCGGTCAAGCAGCGACAGAAGACCAAATCCAAGCGGTAGATACTCGTGTGATGGCAGTAGAAGATAAGGTAGCGGACTTCGGCTGGATAGCGAAGAGCAGTGCTACAGGTACAGGTCAAGCGACAGGCAATAACACAGCTACTAAGGTTGGAGATAAAACGGAAGTAGAATTCCGTGCCGGTGATAATCTCACTATTAACCAAACAGGTACAACTTTCACGTATTCCTTGAATAAAAACATGACAGGTCTTGAAAGTGTATCCGTAGGCGATGTAGCAAACGATAAACCAGGTGTTGTATTGAACGGTGCTGACGGTACTATGGGCGTACGTGGTAAAGACGGTGCGAATGCATCTATTACGGCGGCTAAAGGTGCTGACGGCTTGACAGGTACTGGTGCTGGTAAAGATCGTATTGTTTATGAAACGAAAGACGCTAACGGCAATCCTGTAAAAGAAACCGTAGCGACTATGAATGATGGTTTACATTTCGCTGGCGATAATGGGAATACAGTTATCGATAAGACCTTGAATGAAAAACTTGAAATCGTTGGTGGTGCTGATGCAGCGAAATTGACTGATAACAATATCGGCGTTAATGCAAAAGACGGCAAGTTGCAAGTACAATTAGCTAAAGATTTAAATGGTTTGTCCAGTGTAGAAGTGAAGGACGATAATGGTGCATCCACTGTTATGAAAGGCGACACTATTAAGAGCAAAGATGCAGCAGGAAATACTTCTGTTGTAAATGGCTCTGGCGTGACTATCACACCTGCTAATCCGCAAAATCCAAATGCTAGTACAGTGTCTTTAACTACTGAAGGTTTGAATAATGGCAACAATCAAATCAAGGGCGTTGCAGCTGGTACAGCAGATACAGATGCAGTTAACCTTGGTCAATTGAAAAAATCTAATGCTCAGCTTGCTAATGCAATTGCTAATGTTGAATCCGAAACACAACGAGTAGGCGCTCATGCGGCGGCTATGTCAGCGTTGAAACCAATTCAATATGATCCATTAGAACCAACTCAAGTGATGGCTGGATATGGTAACTATCGTGGTAAGAGTGCAGCAGCATTAGGTCTTGCTCATTATACTAATGAAGATACAATGTTCAACGTGGGTGTTTCTGTAGGTGGACGTCATAATATGATCAATGCCGGCTATACTCACAAGTTTGGTAACAGCGATGCTAAAAAAGCTGTACCAGAACGCTACAAAGGCGGTCCAATCAGCTCCATTTATGTGATGCAGGATGAAATGACCTCTTTGAAACAAGAGAACAGCAGACAGAAAGAAGTATTGGATAAACAACAAGCTGAAATCGAATCGTTAAAAGCTATGGTTAATAGTTTATTAGCAACTAAAGGTTAATAACTAAATATAGTAATTGAAACGATGATTTCGCTGTAACATTCTTGTAGTGTTATCCGATGTCGTAAAGGAAAAAGGTTCCGTAGGAAGTTGATGGACGATAAGCCTCAACTAAAATACGGAACCTTTTTGTTTTAATTGTAGTGTCCTTTATAAGATAACTAATATTTATGTATGATATAATGTTGAAAATGAAGAAATAATGAATTTTAAACGGCTGTTATAAGGGAATTTACATTGTGGAGAATATAGAAAAGATATTTAAAAGTATTAGATTACAGAAATATAAACCGGGAGGAACATCCTTTACTGACCCTATACGAAATATATTTGTCCAATGCACACCAGAAGAGGTGGTACGGCAAAAAACAATTCATTTTTTACAGAGCGACTTAGGCGTGCCACTTGAGAGGATTAGCGTTGAAGAGTCTATGGCTCAT
>OGEH01000965.1_pt1 | contig 14181 bp, 18 predicted proteins | sample 1570681 | NCBI WGS metagenome assembly OGEH01 (sample SAMEA2582126, study PRJEB24529) | metagenome | biome: Human gut stool | place: China | collected 2011 | reverse complement strand
GTGTAAACTAGCTTCATCAACTTCCGAGGTGGCGTAAAAGTTGTAAAGTCCTGTTACGAAAATATAAAATGTAATCAATGAACAACTTTATAGCATAAATCAAGTTTTTATGCTAAATAAAAGCTCCTTTGCACTATTATTTTTGATAGTATAAAGGAGCTTTTGTCATTAAACAACTATTTACTTCTTATGCCTGTGCTGTTGGGATTGTCTTATTCAAGATATATTTTGTCAGCCAGATAGCTCCGTTGATGAGCAGTGGTAGGATGATGCCGTCACGGGCTTTATCCCATCCTGTCTCTGTTTTTGCTTGATCCTGGATGGTAGCGACAAATTTATTTGCTACATCTTCCACTGCTGGCAATACTTCTTCCAGTACTTTCTGGGTAACGCTTTCTTTTAATTCTTCTGTCACTTCGTCGACATTCAGTGCATCCACTAAACTGTCTCTAACTTCTACCCATTTACTCATAATGTACCTCCTACAAATCTAAATACCATTCATTCAAATCAACCTGCATCCCGGCGATATTTCCGTTGTCTGTGTACTGCCAGCCCTGCAACTTGTTGTTCGGATAATAGTCTTTAAAGTCACAGGTGCTATTATATTGTGCTACCCAATACGGCACATAATCAGCCAATGCGTTGACGTTGATTGTATCGGTCAATGTGCTGAGAGATGCATAGATGCCGCATGATAATCCAGCTTCGTTGATTTTACAAATGAATGCACTGCATACTGCAGTCGGGTCTTCGGCCTTCATATTTGCCGACGATTCAAAATCAAACCATACGCCGAGTGGTGGACGCCGGGACCCTAGCAGGTATAAGACTTCATTCGCTTCGGCAACAGCCTCTTCTGGGGTCGTAGCTGTCGAGTAGCAATACACACCCCAAGGGATATTGCGGGTTTCACATTCTGATAAATGTCCCCACCATGTTTCTTCATAATTCTGCCCCTGGCTGATTTTTATGATGACCCCTTTAACGCCTGCGCCAACCGCTGCATCGTAGTTCAAATTCTCTTGCCAGCCACTTACATCAATGACTTTCATAGGTATCATCGCCTTTCTCGCTGCCTGTTAATTGTTCCAGTGTATCTCGTAACTTGTTCGGAATGGGCAACCCCGCCTTGGCTGAATTCTCAATAATTGAAAGCCCTTCGTTGCCGAGAAAAAACCACACCACCAAGGATTGTATAGCCGGCTGTCCGGTTGCTTTATCTAACTCATGGGCCAGGGCTACGAGCATGAGTATTACAATTTTCTTGCAGATGCCTTTGAAGCCTTTCTGACTGTTTAAAGCAAGGGATGGGTTAATATATGCGGCCATTATGCCGGTTATATAGTCAATAGCCATTGCGACCAATAGGGCTTCAATCACGTCATTCCACCCGATTAAATACGAAAAAGCCGTACCAATGCACGACACAGCCGCGCCCCATCCGACCTGATGCCCAGACGGGGCGATCTCGTGAAAAAAAGCGAGTAGCATACTCATTGTTAATCACCACTCGTTTCTGTTTCTTTATTATCCGATGTCGTAGCATCAGCAGAAGCCTTTTCATCAGTATAGTTCACGCAATTCGGATTCTGACAAGTGCCGTCATCTCGCAGCACATGCGCACAGAATTTACAGCGTTTCTTGAGTTTAAAAGCCATTAGTCAGCACTCCCTTCTTTAGCCGCAGCCAGTTCCGTAGCAATCGCGTCGCTCTGCTCTTTATAATATGTGTTTAAATCTGCATATTCATTTTGGATGCTAGCTGCAGTATCCGTGTCGCCGTTGAGAGTGGCAACAAGCAACGACTGACCGAGTTCCTGCTGTGCCGATGCATATTCAGCATCAAGCTCATTTTGTTTGGTTGTGGCTTGTTCTTCTGCGGTCGGTTCAGGCGCGACATATGGCGCAAAGGTGCCATCAGACTGCCGGCAATATTCCTGGCTGGCGTCGTTATTACCGAGCAAATTATTGTAGTCATCCTTATCGACGAATACAAATCCCTGCTCAAGCAGCTCATCCACTTCCACAGAGCCATCAGCAGTGCTTCCATCCTCATTTACATAATAATGGACATTGGCTGCATAGGTTGCGCCTCTTCTACCATCATTATTAAACTTGATTAAGTAGTCTTTCATTTTTTTACCTCCAATTGAAAGGGTTGATAATAAAATGCGAAAACCAAATGGATATGGTTCCATTAAACGCCTCAGCGGTCGCCGACGGCGGCCGTTTGTCTTTGTAGTGTCTCAGGAAGGCAGGCAAAAGCCGGTTGAATACTTTGCCACGCAGGTAGAGGCTGAGATTTTTGCCGCTGATTACAACAAAGTGCATAGAAATACCTCCCTTGCTAATCACAGGCTGACTTTTGAAGAATTGTATTGCCGCTGGCTTTCCAGGCATATTGCCGATACGGATCCATCCGCCAGCGCCATCTTCGGATACAAAAATGCTTTCCGCCATTGCTTGGTACTGCACGGGATGCCATATGAGGAAATCAAGTACAGCGACTACCAAAGAATTATTGATGAAATGCGCCGTTCCGGATTGTCTTATTCATCAGTGAAGAAGGTCCGCTCTTTAATTTCGTTAATGGAAGCCTATGCGGCTAAGATAGAAGCCGGAGGAAAGAACTATGCAGCGTTACTTTCATTGGGCCGCAACCACCCGGCGCATCCGCATAAACCTTTCAGCCGACAGAAAATCAATCGGCTTTGGAAAGCTCTTGATTGTCCAGGCGCCGATACCATTCTGATTTTGCTTTATACCGGCATGCGTATCGGTGAGCTGTTACAACTTCAGAAATCCGATATCAGCCAAAGACAGCAGCTCATCCGGATTACAAAATCAAAAACCGCCGCCGGCATCCGTACAATACCGATACATCACCGCATCCAGCCGCTTATAGCGTATCGGATGCAGTCATCTGGCCAATACCTGATAACAGATAGCAACGGCCGCCCATATGCTTATAGCCGCTACTGCCTCATCTGGCGTCGTGTTATGCATAACATCCATGCAGACGGTCATACCACTCATGACTGCCGACACACCGTAGCGACTCTGCTGGACACCGCCGACGCAAACGAAGTCGCAAAACGCCGGATATTAGGCCATGCAGGTGGCGACGTGACAGAACGAGTGTATACCCACAAAGGTCTGAGACAGCTCAGAAAATGCATTGAACTGCTCAAATGACGTTACTAATACGATACTGATTGATGGACCTATAACCGCCAAAAAGCTGTCATACTCAGCACTGGTCTTTGTTACTAGTGATACTCTAAACAACGACCAAAATAAGGTTATTTTACGGATTTTGTTTTGTGGCTTTTATCTTGTCAACGTGTTTCTGAAGCTCGGCCTGGAGCCTATTAATCACGTCTTCACTAAATTCAACACCGTAACTCCTGGCGACTTCATCCATAACTATAATTGCATCGGTAACGCCGTCATATACGCGTTTCGGATTCTTCTGATCATCGGCTGTCCCAAGCAGTAAATAAGTAGACGTTTCCATTTTTATCATCTCCTTTCAACAGTGGGGATATTATCAATTTAATAAGGATGACACATGGCCGATTGCATTTCCTAGTACCTGCTGGGTCGGCATCCCAGTCGTGTCGGCTTATAGCTCAGAAGGCGTTAGTTATCAGCTCTCATTCGAAAATAAAAGTAAATCAACGTTTAATGTATTAGCATTTAGAAATAATACTAAGCAAAACGATATTTACGGGTATATCATTGGTATTGGTAAATGAGCATAATCCTATTCGCCGATTGCAATATATACGGGGCTAGCTGTGCTACTCCCGGTTAACATAAATTGTACTGTTGTTTTCGTCGTGTTTTGATCATTCCAATGTACCGCACAGTCACTAGTATCATAATCGTATCTGGCAAGAATGCCGATACATTTAAAAACAGCGTTGGGAAAAGCAATCGGAAAAGTTCCAGTCCGATAGTTTGTACCTTTTTTGTGGTCGCATATCCCCACTGTATAATTAAGCCATTGGCCCATTTGGCGTACCCATTCGCCACTAAATTCGCAGCTACGATGCCGCCGCAATTCTGCGCGTTGGCGCCGATAGTGCTGCGTACCTCACTGGCGCTGGTATCGTCTAAGATAGTCCGAGCAAACGCCGACAATGTCGTGAGCGCTGCTGCTGATGCTCCGGTAAAATATGGGATTTTATAGGCGGCAGGAGTTACCCCAATCAGGGCCTTCAATGCATTAGAAAAATTGCGTACCCAGTTGGCCGTAGTAATTTCCATCCCATTTGCGTCAGTAGACGGCGTTTTGCCATTTATACTGGTTAAATTGCCACTCGTATCAGTGACAAACGTGATTCCAGTATCTGGAGAGTTATTCGCTTTGACGTTTGTAATGGATAGTGTATGAGACCCATCGGTTTTATGATTCAATCGCACGAATCCGTATCGATTCCCGTCGTATCCGACAAAATTAAATATGTCTGTCTGGTATTCTGTACTCGGTGCTGTACTGGCTTTGTCCGTACTTGCCTTTATCTGTAACGTTCCAGTCATCGTATCGCCGGTTAGTTTTACGTATTTTTCTGACGCTGAGCCCGTGCCGCCGTTAGCTACTGGCAGAACTCCGGTGACGCCTGGAGTGATATCCGCTGTGCCGTCAAAACTGGTCGCCGATGTAGATGCTAAATTTGTCTGTATGGTTCTGGCCGTCTTTAATTTCGTGGCTGTTGCGGCGTTCCCAGAAATGCCGGTGCTGTGGGCGGACTTGTCCTTTGCGTGGTCCGCTTCCTGTGTGCCCAGCGAATCGATGGTTTCCTTCAGTCGCTGGTCATTCGAGAAGAGCTGGCTGCCCATATCGTTCTCCAGTTTTGCATGGACCGGGTCGCCGGTGATGCGCTGAGGGAAGCCATCCGTATTGAATTCCAGGCTATTGTCCAGGCCTGCTGTCGGGCGGGTCTGGTTATTGATTGTTTCCGGGAAATCCGTTTTCCATTTATCGAGATAGTTTGCCATTATTGTCCACTCCATTCCGTCATGCTAGTACCGTACGTATACGTCCCATCAAAGTTTATCTTCCCATTCCAGGACCAGCCCAGGTATACATAGCATCCCAGATGAGCCGGCTTATAGATTTCAATCTTCTTCTGCATCTCTTCCAGCGACGTCTTATCCGTCGTCGACGTATAGATGATGAAGAAATATTTGTCATTATGCTCTTCGACGTAGCCTGCCCCATAAGCGGTTATGATATCATTGACACGGGTTATGGTCGTCGTCTGCGAACCCCGCAGGGCTATCAGGATACGTGCCCGCCGCTTCTCGTCAGAGTCGCCGGCGTCGGGTTTCAGGGCTAGGAATTCTTCCCAGTCAGAGAGCCCCCAAGTGGCGGTCTTGACGAAGAACTGTTTGGTGATGTCCATCAGGGTCAGCCGCTGTTTCTCGTGTTCCTTCGACAGGCTTTCCAGGGTCGCTGCAAAGGTCGGGTCGTGCTCCAGGAACTGCGGCAGGTATCGTTTCAGATCTACAGGGATGACCCGTAGGAAATTGAACTTAGCCATTGAGCGTCACCTCAGTGCAGCGCGCAATCTGATCATCCGTCACCGTGACCATGGTGGCGCTGCCGTTGATGGTCAGTGATTCATAGTCTTCGACGCCGCAGGCCGAGTCTTCGAGGATCATCTTGCCGATCATGGCACAGGTAATGCGGATATTGTCGAACTGATGGGAGCCGAAGTAGTTGTTGACGACCGTCTGGATTGCCGTCGCGTTAGCACCTTTGCTGTCGAGCGGTTTCAAGGCCACCTTGACAGCAAAAATCGTCGGAGCGGCTACCGTTACTGTGGCGCCGATGGGACGCACGGTCTCAATGTAAGCCGCAACCTTTTTCTGCAAGTCTGTCGACGCCGGATTCCCATTCGTGTCGGTAATCAATACCTTGACGGTTCCATTTCCATTCCACAGCGATACGACGACGGCTTTCCCAACGCCTGCCACGGATGTGGCCCATTGGATGTATTCGTTCTTGTTCCCCGACGTGGCTGGCTGGCGTACCTTGAAAATGAGGCGATTATACAGGGATGCGTCGTCTTCCTCGTCAAAGCCGTCGTGCGTCGCCTGGGCATTGGTGACACTGCTGATACCCGGGATGGACATGGGGATGACCGTAATAGTCTTGGCGTCGACATTGCCATTTTTACCACCAGCCGTACATTCAATGGGGATGTCTCCACTCTTGGCAATAGTAACGGCTTTCGTCGTATAAAAGGCCACGCCGGTCGGCGTCTGGAAGACGCTGCCCAGAGGGACTATGCCGTTACCTGTGACCGTCACGGTTCCCACCGCTTTCACAGCCTGCCGACGGAAAACGCCGTGCTCTTCGGCCCGCAGGTCGAGATACTCACCCCAGGCCGTCTGTGCGAACCCCGCTTTATAGGCCTGTTCCCGTTCTACTTCCTGCTTGGCGAACTCGATACTGTTTGAGGCCAGGACATCATAGGTAAAGGTGCCCTCATAGCTGGAGGCGTCATTTCCGACGTTCTGCTGCAATTCGGTTAAAATCTCATCTTGTTCACGTGCTTCATACATCCACGCTCACCTCCCCGTAAATCGTCGAAATTACAATGGCTATGGAAACTTTATCGCCATCGTGTGAGATATCCACGCTGTCGATGCTCTTGATGTAGGGATTCACCATGAGGCACTCGACAATGACGCGTTTGATTTCGCTGTATCGCTGCTTCACGCCCATGACCTTGCCGATGAAAGGTCTCAACTCGATGCCATACTGCCAGCTGTATGCCAGATAGCGGAAGCGCTCCGTACTGAGGGCCTTGTAGATCCACACCTTAATGGCCTCGTCTTTTTCGACGATGATGTGTCGGCCTACCTTATCATATAAAAAGCAGTCCTGGTCAAAGTCCCAGGCATATTCTTTCGGGACTGGCAGGTCTGACGTATAGGTATTGACAGATACGGCCCCGGTAAAGGGATATTCTTCACTCATAATTTCACCCCGCTATCTGTCAGCCAATACAGCTGTTCGTCCTGGCCGTAAATCGGTATCAAGAGGACCAGCATCCCCGGTTTCAGCGTATCCGTCCAGGTCTCATCGTTATCAATGGGGTGGTTGTGGCTCTCATAGGCCGCATCCCCTGAGCCGCCTGCTCGGTCACTTGTCTGGCCGACCATGTGGCGGGTATACCCAGGCAGCAGATACCGCGAACAGTAAATTTCCTTTGCTGTGATGTCAATATTATTCATCTTGACCACCAGATCCGGCGGCGGGCTTGTAACGATGCCAACCTGTGCGCCACGCGGTAGATCATCCTGCACGACGCCATGCATCACATCTACAATGACCGCCGCGGACTGCGAAGCTGATGGAATTCCAGCCATGATGCCACCTCCTACATATGACTCGTTTTAATGATGGACGTTGGGTTCATACCGATGTTATAGATACCGCCGGTTCCAACAGCCCCCGCACCGCCGTTCCCGCTGGAATTGTTACCGACATATCGGCCATCGCCGGCATAGACGACAACGTGTTCGTCGCCATTAAAGACAACGCAGTCACCGACTTCCAGGTTCGATTCGTCAAAGGGGATAACAGCATCACCGGCATCAGCCATTAACGTCGGCACCGAGGCGACGCCGTTATCACATTCTTGTCTCAAAAAGGGACTATAATAACTGCCAATACGCGTAGCGGCCTCGACACAGCCGTTTCGGCCATCTGGCATGGTAGCGCCTTCCCAGGCGGCAAAGCCAGCTTGTACGCCCGCTGACGCCTCTAAATTAGCCCCGCCGATGGCCGAGGCTGTGCGCCCGGTCTTGGTCTTGACAGTCGTATCTTTCGGCTTTTCTTCTTTGTTCATAAGGTTTTCGAACTCGATTTCCAGCCGCATCTCATGGATGCCGTTCTCAAAGGTATGCGTATCGGATTTAATCCAGAATTTCCCGCACAATTCCGTCAGGATGTCCCGGATTTGGATGGAATATGACGATTTAGCGGCATAGCTGCCCGTCATCTGGAGGATACCAGAACGGTCCGGACCATGGAACAGCTTGTTGATGGCTTCCTGGGCATTGTCATTCGGGTTCGTCTTATAGACGTCCTGGACCATCGAGTATTTCTGTATCCATTCGTCCTTCGTCTGGTAGCCCGTAACGTTGCCCTGCTGGTCAGTAATCATGATGCTATTGACCATGTCCTCGATGGACTCCTTGTACTGGCTGTTCTCGATATTGACGTACTGGTCTGCCGCCAGCCCTTCGATGAGCTCACCTTTCTTAATGACGTCCAGCTCATCGCCCCGCATGATGGGATGGAAGAGGACGTCCGGGTCGTCTTTGTTCTCTTTGTGCGCATTGATTTGTTTCGCCGCGTCAGTATAGGCAATCATGATAATCTGATAGCCCGTCTTTTCCTGAGCAATGAAAGAGACTTTCTTCCCGGTCTCGGCCAGGTTCCCGGCTTTGATACCCAGCTCACTGCACACCGCCTTGGCGATGTCCTCGGCCAGCATATCCGTGAATTTTCGGGTCGTCTTCGACCGGCAGAGGATGAACAGATTGTCATAGGCAGTGACCGTCACCGTGGACTGCTGGACGTCTTTTTCGATGGAGTAGACGTTTCCCTGGAATTGCAGGTTCCCGTCTTCATCATAGCCGTAGACCGTTTCACCGCAGTTGATGACGTAGTTCGGCAGGTTCGGGTCCCGGGCGTCCTGAACGTAGGAAAACGTCAGTTTTCGGGCCACCTGCAGCCGGGAACCTTCCCAGGTGATTCTCCCCACGGTGAGGCGGGACAAATCATCTATCGTTTCAGTCTGCTTCGTCGTCTGGTTGCCTTTCTCGTCAGTCGTGGTTTCCGTCTTGACGCTCTTATGCTTGATGATCAATTCTTAATCACCCACTTCCGGATCTTGCCCGCGTTGTTGATGACCAGGCTCTTCAAATTGTTGCTCTTGACGACGCGGCGCCAGTGATTATAGTCGCCGTAGGCTTTCTTGGCCACGTCCATGACGTCGCATGCCTTTTGGAACAAGGCCTTGCCTTTGGAGATCTGCGACTGCTCTTCCTTGATTTTCTGGTCCAGGTCGACCGGGCGGACCTTGAGGCCCGTCTTATCGTCGATAGGCTTGTCATTATTTGCGGTCGGGACGTTTAGCTCCTTATACTCCGTGAAATTCAGCGTATAGTAAATGTCCCGGCTGCCATCCTGCTCCCAGTACAAAACTTCCATGATGCCGCACATCATATTGACCGGAGAGTCGGTAATGATGACGCGAACAGCCTTCCGGGCCGCCTTCCACTCGGTCAGCTTCTCGACGCAGGACGACGGGTCTGTGTAGTCGCCCACAACGAAAGGGTAGTCATGGGTAAGTGATGGAAAGAAGCCGGAGAAGGACAGGGTCCTGGCTTTCGGCATCCCGAAGACCAGGGCTTCCCCGACCTGCGTGATGTCGACGACTTTGTTTTTCTGTCCATCGCCGACGGTATATTTGGCCGGCGTGACCGGCAGGATGAGTTTCCCCGTCGGCCCTTCGATGATGATTTCCCGCTTCAGCCCAGCCCCTCCACCATTAGAAAAGATGGCCGAAAGGACCTGTATGGTATTTCCTAACCCTCCCAGGCTCATCAATAACCACCTCCGTAGTTGATACGGCCCTGTGAAATCAGTTTCGCCAGTTTATAGGCGATACGGTCAATGTCGGCCTCTTCGCGGACATAGAAGGTATTGCCTTTGATGACGACCGGGCCGCTGCCAGACGACTGTCTGCTTTCCAGTTCGGCTTGAATCATTCGCTCCGTTGTAGCGTGTGGATAGATACGGCTTCCCTGCGGCAGGTCGACGATTTCGCCGCCCCGTTCGTTGATTTCCGTCCAGCCGCCGGCGTAAAATGACGAGCCAGTCGCACGGCCGGAGAAGATACTAGGGATGCTGAAGGAAAAAGAGCTGGCCGAGGAACGTAGACCCGCTATGGTGGTCTGTAAATTGCTCCAGGCGCTCCGTGCGCGTTCCGAAAGCGGTCCCCATACATTCTCTTCAAACCATCCCGTTACGCCGTCCCAGGCCGCCTCAGCTTCATCCTTGGCCGATTGGAAGGCACTGGCAATGTTGCCTTCCATGGACGACGCGCCGCTGCTGATTTCTTCCCAGGTTGTACCGGCCGATTCTTCCAGTTCGGCCAGACGGTTGCCAGCCGATTCTTTCGCATCGGCAAAGGTCTGGCTCCATTCCGCGTTCTTTTCATCGGCTACCTGGCAAATCATATCCCAGGAGTCAACGCCGGATTGCTTGATGCTCTCCCAGGTATCCGCCCCGGACTGTTTGATGCCTTCCCAGGAGTCAGCCATATACTGATGCAGTTCGGCCTGTTTGCCGGTAAGCCAGTCATCGGTATCACTCATTGATTGGCGGATACCTTCAAAGGTACTGGTTATAGTCGGTCCCAGTTGAGCAAAGGTCTGGCTCCACTCCGCATTCTTTTCGTTGATGACCTGGCTAAAGGAATCCCAGTTGATGCTCTGGAAGGCTTCGGCCAGCTTCTGACCGAGCATATCACCGCCGATACCTCCGGCGATGCCGCCCACGATCGCGCCGGCCGCTGTACCAACGCCAGGGACTGCTGAGCCTGCCGAGGCACCAAATGCGGCCCCGGCTTTCATACCGGCAAAACCACCAGCCAGGCCAGCCGCATCCCGTCCCGCAGTAGACAGCTTTTCCCCTTCCGGGGCATAAGCCACATCAAGGGCCGTACCACCTAATGCGATAGCTGACCCAATCCATGGCACCCTTTTCGCCCAGCTGCTGAGCCGAGCACCCCATCCTGGTTTCGGAGTCCCTTTGGGGGTTCCTTCTGGGACCGGAACCGGCGCGTTCGTCGGTGGTGCCGAAGTAGGCGCCGTGGTCGGGGCCCCTTTGCTGTTGATGATGACGTTCGTCGCCGTGACGACCATATTCTTCACGGACGATGTGCTGGGAAGCCCGTTCCCGCCGGTCGGCGTACCGCCTGGAAGATTCTTCGGGATGCCCTGGATGACGTCTTTGACCTTCATGGCCAGGTTGTAAATCTTTTTCAACCCAACGGCCAAGGCCCCGCCTGCCAGTACCGACCCGATACCGTCAAAGGCCAGGAATTTATCTTTCAAATCCTTGATGCCCTCTCCAATTAGGGACAAGATAGAGCGTATACCAAGGCCATTCTTTTCTACGTTCCCGCTAAAGTGGCTCAAGAGCTTATCTGCTTCTTGGACGAAGCTCCGCAGGCCGTTCTCCCCTTTGCCGTCCATAATCAGTATCTGAAGATTCTCCCAAGACCCAGACAGCTGCTCAATGTCTCCACGCAGGTTATCCATCTTGGTTTCGGCCACACCAGATGCAGTAAAACGCTTCATGGCAGCCGTCATTTTATCAATACCTTCAGCACCATCTTGGGCTAAGAAAGTAGCTGCCCGAATGGCATCGGACCCAAATATAGTATATAATGCCGCTTGTTTCTGCTCGGCAGTCATGCCTTGCAAGGATTTCTTCAGGGTTTCAGCCACTTCTCTCATAGGCTTTAACTTGCCCGTAGCATCAAAGAACTTGTTTGAGCCATCTTCTGACATAAGCCCTAACCGTTGGAAATCTTTAGCTGCCTGATCTGTTTGAGGGACCAGACGAGAAAGCATCGTTTTTAAAGAAGTACCAGCGTCAGAGCCAAGCAACCCATTTTTAGCAAATAGTGCCAACGTCGCATTTGTATCCTCAAAGGACACCCCCATCGACTTGGCCCCGGCTGCAGCTTCGGCCATAGCATATGACATTTCATGTACATTGGTTGCCGAGGCATTGGCCGCGCCAGTAAGAATGTCGGCTGCGTGGGATGCATCGTTTAAATCAAAGACATTCATCATAATTGACATAGTCTTTGCGGCTTCTGGCAGGCTCAAATCCCCAGCTGTTGCAAGGTCAAGTGCAGCTTTCGTTGCGCCATTTAAGACCTCTTGCAGGCTAAGGCCCGCTTTTAAAAGCTCAGCCATGCCATTTGCAACATCCACATCCCCGAACGCAGTGGCTTGCCCCAATTCCATAGCTTTGTTCTTAACGGCATCCATTACAGCTTCGGCATCTTCACCTGCAGGCACTAAGGCTTTTACTCCAGAAAGTGCTGCACTGAAATCCATACTGGTTTTCAATGTGTCATAAATACCGAAGCCGATACCAGCACCGGCCAACATCTGAGCGCTCGTTCCTAGCAACATGCCGTTGGCCACACTGCCAGCTTTGTCTTTCAACCCGTTTAGACTGCCATTCTGTTTGATATTAAGGGCAACTGTGTATGTTTTCCCCTTGAGTCCGTTCAACTCGGTCTTAAGCCGCTGTATCTTTGCAGTGGCTTCGTCTTTAGCCCGGATAGTTGCGTCGTACACCCCACGGATGCCCTGGAAGGCCCGTTTGGCACGGTCCGCCTGTCCGGCCGCTTTGACAGCCGCTGTGCCGGCTTTCCCCATCCCTGCGGCGGCCGTATCTGAGGCGCTCCCTGTACTTTTCAGCGTATCCGTCAGGCCCTTGAAGCCGGACCGTGCTTTATTGACCTGCGCCGTAAACTGGTCCTTGAGTTCCAGCGTAGCGCTCAAAACATAGTTGCTCACAGCCTAACGGCCCCCTTTCTTCAATGGCAGCGTCGCCAAATCCAATTCACGCTGCTGCTCCAGGCAGACAGCCTCATAGCAGAAAATCTTTTCCAACCGGTTCAAGCCGAAGAAATAGTCCAGTCGATGCCCACGGAGAACCAGGGCGGCCGCCGTGGCCGCTTCCCAGTCCTCTTGGATTAGTTTTTTACGTCTTCATGGACCTTCGATTCAATGTCTTTCCCATAGCCGGACAGCTGGGAAATCTTGCGGGCAATGGCCGGAATCTCGCCGGCATCGAACAATTTGTCGATGATGTCCGTCGGTTCGACGCAGCCATAGGCCTGCTGCAGGGTGGCGTCCCTCAAGTTCGGTTCGACGACGGTCTGCAAGATGCAGTATTCGTCGGAGCCGTCGGTGATGCCCATGATTTCGGCCATGAGGCCTTTCGTGATTTTCTTGACCGTCAGCTTGCCGACGCTGGTGTCGAGGTCAAAGGTTTCCTGCTTCTTCTGTTCGATTTTGTCTTTCTGGTTAATCAATTCCTGAATGCTAACTGCCATAGTATGTTCTCCTCCTATTCAACGGTTTCCGTAAATGCAGCGTCTTCCGGCGTGAAGCCGAAGGGGTATTCTTTTTCGATGACTTTCCCTTTTTCAAAATTCATGAGCGACAACTTGTTGAACCAAACGTTATCAAGCGTGATGCGCTCTTTCTGGGCGTCAATCATATCCGGATCTTCGACCAGGCCGACCAGCGTCGTGCGCGGGTCATGGCCGCTCTTCCAGTCTTCCAGGTACTTATTAAGATTCCGGTTGATGACGCTCTTGATTTTGAGCGTCCCTGTACCTTTGAGGGATACGATCTTACTGTCTACACTGTTCCCGATAAGCACATCTTCACGGTTCGGCTCGACGTCGACTTCGAACGATTCAATTTCAAAGATGAGTTCGCCTTCCCACCATAATTTCCCGTGGGAGCCGTTCCAGCGCCGGTTGCCGCGATATTTTACGTCATATTCGCTTCTTGCCATTTGTCAGGCCTCCTTACAGCGTGAAATCAATCTTCAAGTTTTCCATAGCATCCACAAAGCGGATGTCACCGACCAGGGCCAGCGTATCGCCGGTATTGTACTGGCGGATTTCCATGACCGACATGGTCGTCGGGTCATCACCATGGAGTTTTGCGTAATTGCTCTGCCAGGTCGTGTTGATGTCGACCGTGTTAGGCGCATCGGCATCCAGCACATTGCCCTTGATTTCCGAGAAATAGACCAGGATGGCCGAAATGAAGAGCATTTTGTGGTTGTAGTCGTTGATGACCTTGCCCACGTAATACTTCTTGAAGGTATCGCGGATGTCGTCGGTGACCATATCGATGCCTTCGATGATCTTGATTTTCCGGAACTCTTCGCCTTTATCCGTGGTGAAGGTCGTCAGGCTGTTGCAGGCGCGGGCAATCTTGACGCCGTCGCCATCCTGCTCGTCAATGAGTAGAAGTTCGCCCTGGTCAAATCATAACCACCAGTAAAACTGGTGGTTTGCTCAGGCCCTATAAGGGCCTAACT
>OGEH01000959.1_pt1 | contig 14274 bp, 16 predicted proteins | sample 1570681 | NCBI WGS metagenome assembly OGEH01 (sample SAMEA2582126, study PRJEB24529) | metagenome | biome: Human gut stool | place: China | collected 2011 | reverse complement strand
CTATTCAGATTATTTCTTGTTGTATTCGTAGAAGCCCTTGCCGGTCTTCCGGCCCAGGTATCCAGCTTCCACCATTTTCCGCAGGAGAGGAGCCGGACGGTACTTGGGATCGCCGAAGCCCTTGTACAGCACTTCCATAATGGCCAGTACCGTATCGTTGCCGATCAGGTCGGACAGTGCCAGAGGCCCCATGGGATGGTTGAAGCCCAGTTTGGCCACGGCATCGATATCTTCGGCACTGGCAACCCCTTCACTCAGGGTGAAGATGGCTTCGTTGATCATGGGGATCATGATCCGGTTGCCTACGAAACCAGGAGCATCGTTGACTTTCACTGGGTTCTTATCCAGCGCCTTGGCCAGTTCATAGACTTTGTTGAAGGTATCTTCGGAAGTCCCCAGTCCCTTGGTCACTTCTACCAGCTTCATCACAGGAGCCGGGTTGAAGAAATGCATGCCGATGAATTTGTCCGGACGGGAAGTCCCGGCAGCCAGCATCGTGATGGAAACAGAAGAAGTGTTGCTGGCGATGATGGCATCTTTCGGCATCTTTTCATCCAATTCCTTGAAGATCCCTTGTTTGATCTTGATGTTTTCCGTAGCCGCTTCAATGGCCAGGTGCACATCGCAGTTTTCCGGAGTCAGTTCCACCACGCCGTGGATCCGTGCCAGAGTGGCCTTTTTGTCCTCTTCGGTGATCCGGCCCTTAGCCACACTGTGGGCCAGGTTCTTTTCGATGTTCCCCAGTCCCCGGTCGACGAATTCTTGTTTGATGTCCCGCAGGGTCACTTCCACACCATGGGCCGCCATGACCTGAGCGATCCCGCTGCCCATCTGACCGGCGCCGATAACCATGACTTTCTTCAGTTCCATAAGAAAAGATCTCCTTTACAATGAATTTAGAAATCTCTAAAAATCCAGGAACTTTTCTGTAGAAAAGTCCCTGGGTAAAGGAAGGGCTGGCAAAACACCAGCCCCCCCTTGTTCCTTCTTCCTTATCGAAAGAAATTATTTTTTCTTGTCTTTCAGCAGAGCACGGGAAGTCACGATCCGCATAACCTGGTTGGTGCCTTCGTAGATCTGGGTGATCTTGGCATTCCGCATGTAGCGTTCTGCAGGGTAATCCACGGTGTAGCCATAGCCGCCGAAGATCTGTACCGCATCGGTGGTCACTTCCATGGCCACATCGGAAGCGAAGCATTTTGCCATGGCAGCTGCTTCGGAATAAGGTTTCCCTTCGTTCTTCAGCATGGCAGCATGGTATACCAGATACCGGGCAGCTTCGATCTTGGTAGCCATATCGGCCATCATGAACTGCAGAGCCTGGAATTTGGAAATAGGACGGCCGAACTGTTCCCGTTCCTTGGAATATTTCACAGCAGCAGCCAGAGCGCCTTCTGCAATGCCCAGAGCCTGAGCAGCTACGCCGATACGGCCGCCATCCAGGGTTTCCATGGCAATCTTGAATCCTTCTCCTTCTTTGCCCAGCAGGTTTTCTTTGGGGACTTCGCAGTCTTCAAAAATCAATTCTGCGGTGATGGAGGTATGGCCGCCCATCTTGTCTTCCACTTTGCCGAAACGGAACCCGGGCATGCCCTTTTCCAGGATGAAAGCAGAAATCCCATGTACGCCCTGGCTCTTGTCGGTCATGGCGAATACCACGTAGGTATCAGCTTCCTTGCCGTTGGTGATGAAGATCTTGGAGCCGTTCAGGATGTATTTGTCACCCTTCAGGACAGCTGTGGTCTGCTGAGCGGAAGCATCGGTCCCGGCAGAAGGTTCGGTCAGGCCGAATGCCCCTACATGGGTCCCTTCAGCAATGGGAGCCAGGTATTTCTGTTTCTGTTCTTCCGTCCCGAACATGTAAATCGGGGTAGCACACAGAGAAACGTTGGCGCTGAGGGTGATACCGGTACCATCATCTACTTTGGACATTTCTTCCACTGCCAGGATGTAGCTCAGGACATCCAGGCCCATGCCGCCGTATTCTTCCGGGAAGCAGATGCCGCAGAACCCGGCTTCACCCATCTTATCGATCAGTTTCCGATCCCAGATATGGGCTTTGTCTCTTTCTTCTACCGTAGGAGCCAGGAATTTTTCAGCAAATTCCGCAGCCATATCTTTGATCATCTGTTGGTCTTCAGTCAGGTTAAAATCCATAGTGATATACCTCTTTCCTCTTTTTTTCCTTTTTGTAAGGATATTTTTTAGAGGGAACCCCGCTTCAGGAAGCAGTGCTCCCTGGATTGCTTAGAGCATTTCCACAACGGTGGCCGTTCCCATGCCGCCGCCGATGCAGAGGGTAGCCAGCCCGCGTTTCTTGTCTCTGTGTTTCAGGGCATACAGCAGGGTGACCAGGATCCGGGCACCGGAAGCACCGATGGGATGGCCCAGGGCGATAGCCCCGCCGTTCACGTTGGTCTTGGCCCAATCCAGCTGCAGTTCCCGGCCCACTTCCACAGTCTGGGCGGCGAAAGCTTCGTTGGCTTCCACCAGATCCATGTCCTTCACTTCCAGGCCGGCTTTGGCCAGGGCCTTCCGGCTGGCAGGGATGGGTCCGATCCCCATGATGGCAGGATCCACACCGGCAGAAGCATAGGATACGATCTTGGCCATAGGTTTGATCCCCAGTTCTTTGGCTTTGTCAGCGCTCATGATGACCAGAGCAGCAGCGCCATCGTTCAGGCCGGAAGCGTTGCCGGCGGTGACAGTGCCGCCTTTCTTGAAGGCTGGGCGCAGTTTGGCCAGCACTTCCATAGTGGTCCCTTCTTTGGGGAATTCATCGGTATCGAAGACTTTTTCGCCTTTTTTCGTTTTAATGGTCACAGGGACGATTTCTTCTTTGAAAGCACCGCTCTTGATGGCTTCGATGGCTCTCTGCTGAGAACGGCAGGCCACTTCATCCTGGTCTTCCCGGGTGACGCCGAATTTTTCAGCGACGTTTTCAGAAGTGATGCCCATGTGGTAATCATTGAAAGCATCCCACAGGCCGTCCCGGATCATCACGTCCACCATTTTCTGGTCGCCCATCTTCAGGCCCCAACGGGCTTTCCCAGGGACCGTGAAAGGTGCATTGGACATGCTTTCCATGCCGCCGGCTACTACGATGTCATTGTCGCCGGCCAGGATGGACTGGGCAGCCAGTTCCACGCATTTCAGCCCGGAACCGCAGACTTTGTTGACCGTAAAAGCAGGGACTTCCACCGGCAGTCCGGCAAAGATGGCAGCTTGTCTTGCAGGGTTTTGGCCCAGGCCTGCCTGCAGCACGTTCCCCATGATGACTTCGTCCACCTGTTCCGGCTTCAAAGCAGCCCGGTCCAGGGCTTCCTTGATGACTACGGCACCCATCTGAGGAGCAGAGAGCGGGGTCAGGCTTCCGCCAAATTTCCCGATAGCCGTTCTTACAGCACTTGCAATGACAACTTCACGCATAACAAAACCATCCCTTCTAAAATTGAATTAGAAACAAACAGTATTGCATCCATACAGCAGCACTCCGGGGGCGTTTCCCCTCCTGCCGCCACACTGATTGGTTCAGGCAAATTGCAATCAGGGTTTTCTTATGGACTTGATTATACACTAATTATAGCGCAAAGGGAAGCCTCCAGTTTTCTGAAAATTGGCTGTTTACCATCTGATGAAAAAATTACGAAAAAATGTCCATACCAAGATAGCTCCTACACCCACCAAAGCAAAGCCCAAGAGGGTGGGCAGCAGGAATACCACCCCCAGGAGCAGGGCGGCCGCCACCAGCACCAGCCGGGCATTCATCTTCACCAATTCCCAGATACCCCGCCACTTGGCCTTTTTGGCCTCTTTTTCCTGCTGACGGCGCAGATCTTCCCGGTCGTAGACCCTCCAGTCCCCATCTCGGGGGCCTTCCCGGCCGGTCTCAATAGTCACCCCTTCAAAAGCATCCCTTTCTTCCTCGCTCATCACCTGGGCTTCCACGTCTTCATTGGGCGTGCCGCAGCCCGGACAGGCTTCCATATCGTCCGGATATTCCAATCCGCAATGCTTACAGATCATAACTTACTCCTACACAAATTTAGAAAACAGCATCAGGAACCCCATTTCATCCAAGTAACGGGGATCCGAGGGTTCCAGTTTCAGCTGGTTCCGGATTTCCATATATGCCCGGGTCAGATCCCGGTGAGGGATCCCAAAGGTTTCCAGATAGAAAGGCTTCTTCTGGGCCGCCCGTTTCTCATTGATCTCCAGGAAGTTTTCCACCAGGGCCGCCGCCCACACCTGGGGTTCATAGGCTCCCGTATATGGCTCCCTTTTCTGGAAGTCCGCCCACATGTGGCGGATGAGCCGGATGTCATACTCGCTGCGTCCGCTGACCAGGAGGATTTCCTGGATGAGTTTTTCCACCGGAGAAAGTTCCTCCGGAAGGGCAACCGGCAGATAGTCCAGCTGCTTCGTTGCATAGGGGAACCGGCAGCCAGCGGGATTTTTCCCCATGAGCCTCAGTACCTGGCGGCAGACCAGGGCATGGCGGGAAAGGAATTCCGACCAATCCGCACCGGGGACCTGGATATCGTACCAGTCCCGGCATTCTGCCAGCACTTCCAGGAGCCGTTTCCGGGCCAGAGGCTTCAAGTTGTAGCTTTGGAGATAATTCATCCCCATACTCCGGTTGTAGAACACATGGCCCATCATGACCCGGTCCTCCAGCGGCGCCTCTCCCTCCAGAGAGAAGCTCAAGTAATAGGGTTCCCCTGTAAGGAAATCCCGGCAGACATACCGGTACTCATCCACTGCCTCCTCGATGGTGAAAATAGACAGGAAACCCATGCACAGTTCATTCACCAGCTGGGGATAGGCGCTGTGCCCGTTTTTCCGGAAATATTCCAAGGGGGTCAGATCGCCTTCGATCAGGTGGTAATCGAAGAGGAAATAATCCCAGTAACCCCGCCAGAAGGCATCCATTCCATCGTTTTCCAGGTCCAGGGTCCCCAGGGCTGTTTCATACAAAGTGACGGAACGTTCAAAATCCAGGTTGAATTCATCCTTCTGGAAAAACTGATGGATCTCTTCCATCACACCATGGAGGGCTTCCCCTGCATTCAGGAACACCCTGCCTTCCGGCGGCGGGGCGCTCCTTTCTTCCCTGGCTTCTTCCCCAGGCAGGTACTCCCCGTTTTCGTCGATGATGGCCAAGGTCCCGTCATCCCGGAGCAGCTGTTCCCGGGCCAGATAAGGAGCCAGGGAACTGGACAGTTTCCCCTGCTGCTTCAGGAACACGAAAAAACTGCCCAAGGTATCCAAGAAATCCCGTACCGAAGCATAGGAAACCTGGAAATCTACCACATTCCGTCCGCACCAGGAAACCAGATCCACAATGTCGTCTTCTGTCATTTCGTCCAGGGTCATTTCTGCGTTCTCTATGTAGATGCACAGCATCACCAGCTGTTCCCACTGATGCTGCATGGCCGGGTCATCCACACCATGCCACCCCAGGTGCCGGAAGTACGCTTCCACGTCTTCCTGAGGCAGCACCATTTCCCAGCCGCTGTCATTGGTGTAAAAATTTTCTATTGCGTCATAGACATTCGGCATTGTTCGTCACCTTACTTCAGATTGTTTGCTGTGATCAGGCCCTCATTCCAGGATCCGGGAAGGACAGAGATCCACCACCGGGCAAGCACTGCACTCCGGTTTCCGGGCCTTGCAGATTTTCCGTCCATGCCAGATGAACCAGTGGTGGGCTTCCCCCCACTGGGACCGCGGGATCAGCTTCATCAAGTCCTGTTCCACAGCCAGGGGATCATTCCCATCCGAAAGCCCCAGCCGGTGGGCCACCCGGAACACATGGGTATCCACGGCGATGGCCGGCTGGCCAAAGGCCACGCTGAGCATCACGTCCGCCGTTTTCCGCCCCACCCCGGGGAGACTCAGGAGGCTTTTCATATCCTGAGGCACTTCCGAGTGGAACTCTTCCACCAGTTTCCGGCAAAGACCCAGGAGGTTCCGGGCCTTGGAACGGAACAGGCCGCAGTCCCGGATCTTTTCCTCCAGCTGTTCCTGGGTCAGGGCACCCAGCTTTTCCGGTGTATTGAATTCCGGAAACAGCCGGGCCGTCACTTTATTCACCCGTTCATCGGTGCACTGGGCCGAAAGGACCACAGCCACCAGCAGTTCAAAAGGCGACCCGTAATGGAGGGCTGTCCCCTGTCCCCGATAGGTTTCCTCCAGGCCTTTGAGGATAGCCTGCACCCTTTCTTTCTTCCGCATCAGTTGGTCAGGCTCCGTACCGGTGCCGGGATCCGTCCGCCCCGATGGATGAACACATCGGGTTTGAAGGAGTTCACGGCAATGATGGGAGCATAGCCCAGGAGGCCGCCGAATTCCACCTTGTCCCCCACCTTCTTGCCGGGTACAGGGATCAGCCGGACGGCGGTGGTCTTGTTGTTGATCATCCCCACTGCCGCTTCGTCGGCGATGACCGCAGAAATGGTCTCTGCCGTGGTGTCCCCCGGCACTGCGATCATATCCAGGCCCACAGAGCAGACGCAGGTCATGGCTTCCAGTTTCTCAATGGTCAGGGACCCTTTTTCCACAGCAGCGATCATGCCTGCATCTTCAGAAACAGGGATGAAGGCGCCGCTCAGGCCGCCCACATAGCTGGAAGCCATGAGACCGCCCTTTTTCACCGCATCATTGAGCATGGCCAGGGCCGCCGTAGTGCCCGGGCAGCCGCAGGATTCCAGGCCGATCTCTTCCAGGATATGGGCCACGGAATCCCCTACCGCAGGAGTGGGCGCCAGGGAAAGATCGATGATCCCGAACTGGGTATCCAGCCGTTTGGCCGCTTCCTGGGCCACCAATTGACCCACCCGGGTGATCTTGAAGGCAGTTTTCTTGATGGTTTCCGCCACCACACCGATATCTTCTCCCCGGACCGCTTCCAGGGCATGTTTCACCACACCGGGCCCGGATACCCCTACATTGATGACCGTTTCCGGTTCCGTGACCCCGTGGAAAGCGCCGGCCATGAACGGGTTGTCCTGGACCGGGTTGCAGAAGATCACCAGTTTGGCACAGCCCAGGGCGTCCTGATCTGCCGTGAGACGGGCAGTTTCCTTCACCACCTGGCCCATTTCTCGGACGGCGTCCATATTGATGCCGGCCTTGGTGGAGCCGATGGCCACGGAAGAGCAGACGATGTCCGTGGTGGCAAGGGCTTCCGGAATGGATTTGATCAAAGTCCGATCGCCGTGGGTATAGCCCTTTTCCACCAGGGCGCTGAAGCCTCCGATGAAGTTGACCCCCACCGCTTTGGCTGCGTCATCCAAGGCCTTAGCCAGGGGCACGTAGCTGTCAGTCTGGCAGGATTCCCCCACCAGAGAAATGGGAGTCACGGAGATCCGTTTGTGGATGATGGGCACTCCCAGCTCCGCTTCCAGCTCTTCTCCCACCTTCACCAGGTTCCTGGCTTTGTCCGTGATCTTCTCATAAATCTTCCGGGCGCAGACCTTCACATCCGGATCTGCACAGTCCCTGAGGCTGATGCCCATGGTGATGGTCCGCACATCCAGGTTGTTCTGGGTGATCATCCGGGTGGTTTCCAGTACATCTTTGATTTCGTAAAACATGGATGGGCCTCCTTAGATCCGGTGCATGGCCGTAAAGATCTGTTCGCTCTGGACCCGGATCTCCACACCCAGTTCCTTGCCCAGGGCCGTGGCCTTTTCCTTCAGGGTTTCTACAGAAACCTTTGCGTTGTCCAAGTCGCCGATCAGGACCATGTTGAAGAAGCCGTCATCGATGTTCTGGTTGATGTTCAGGATATTCACATTGTTTTCAGCCAGCAGGGTGCTCGCCTTGGCAATGATGCCCACTCTGTCCACACCTACAATTGTCATAACGATACGCATAAGCTAACATCCTTTCTTTTTCAGGGACTCCGGGATTTGTTTATACAGGAGTTTACAGTTTATTATACGATAAATTTCCATCGGCTTCAATGTTACTGACAGAATCCACGAGAATTTCACGATTTTCCGCGGAGGGTGGAATGGGGAAACGCTTCGCGCAAAGGGAGACCAAGTGCTCCCTTATTTGCCTTCGAACACCAAGGAAGAGGTCAGACCGGCCCTTACGGGCCTTTCAGATGTCAGACACCAGCTTGTCCACATTAAGCAGAACGGGCCTGCATCCAATCCCGACAAAGCTGACGTCTGATGTCTCAAGGCCCCTTGGGGCCGTGTCTGAAACCGCTGCAGACCCATTCCCCATTCCGTATCATATGAAACAAACATTCTCCCACATAACGATAAAATTATTCGACTTAAATCCCATCCTGTGATATGATAGGAGTACAGATTTTTACTGTTTATTTTCAAGGAGGATGGATCATGCAGGAATACAAACCCGTTAAATCTGGGAAAGTTCGTGAAATCTACGATCTGGGCGACAGCCTGATCATGGTGGCTTCCGACCGGATCTCCGCGTTCGACCACATTCTGAAAAACACCATTACCGACAAAGGGGCCGTCCTGACCCAGATGTCCAAATTCTGGTTCGACTATACCAAAGACATCATCCCCAACCATATGATCAGTGTGGATCCTGCGGATATGCCTGAATTCTTCCAGACTCCGGAATTCGCCGGCAAGAGCATGAAATGCCGGAAGCTGAACATGATCCCGGTGGAATGCATCGTCCGGGGATACATCACCGGAAGCGGCTGGGAATCCTACAAAGAAAACGGCACGGTCTGCGGCATCAAGATGCCGGAAGGGCTGAAAGAATGCCAGAAACTCCCTGAACCTCTCTTCACCCCCAGCACCAAAGCAGAACTGGGCGACCACGATGAAAACATCACCGAAGAACAGTGCGTCACCTACCTGGAAAAGATCTTCCCGGGAAAGGGTGCGGAATACACCAAGGCCATCAAGGATGCTACCATCGCCCTCTATAAGAAATGTGCTGATTATGCTTACCAGAGAGGCATCATCATCGCAGATACCAAATTCGAATTCGGCCTGAACGAAAAAGGCGAAGTAGTCCTGGGAGACGAAATGCTCACTCCGGACAGCTCCCGTTTCTGGCCTCTGGAAGGCTATGAAGCCGGCAAGACCCAGCCTTCTTACGACAAGCAGTTTGTCCGTGACTGGCTGAAAGCCAACCCGGACAGCGACTATCTGCTGCCCCAGGATGTAATCGACAAGACCATTGCCAAATATAAAGAAGCCTACGAAATGCTCACCGGGAAGAAGTTCGGAGAGTAATCGAAAAAAGCTGCCGCCCAGTGCGGCAGCTTTTTTATGATCAGAAAGATGTCAGACCGGCCTTTCAGGAGTCAGACGTCAGCTTGCCTGCGATGAGCAGGACCGGACCTGCATCCAAGCCGAACAGAGCTGATGTCTGGTGTCCCACGGCCCCCTTGGGGGCCGTGTCTGACATCTTACCACTCCCCCTCTTCCTTCTTCACTATCCCAACAATCCACTCCTGTACCGCCCGGGCGGTTTCTGGGTTGAAAGTTTCCCCGGTCCGGTTGTTGTTGGAAATCACCCGCACGGCTCCGAAAGGGACGCCGAAACGAGCTGCCGTTTCCCCGGCTGCCGCTGTTTTCATCTCTTCGCACAGGGCTCCTGTAGCTGTTTCCAGCTGCCGGATGGTATCCGGGCAGTCGTTCCACCGGTCTGCCGAAGCAATGGTCCCCAATAAGACCTTTCCCTGGGTATATTTTCCGGTCATCTGATCTAGCCACCGAACAGCTGCCTCACTGCACCGATGGTAAAAAGGCCGTTCTCCGGTGAACCCGCTTTCTTTGCTTTCCCCTTCCAGGGCCTCCAGATCCAAGTAATAGACCTTCCCATACCGGGACTGGAACAGGGCATTGGCATTGAACCAACGTTCTCCCACTACCAGATCGAAGGGATGGAGATCATCCGGGTAGCCTCCCGCCGTCCCCTGGTTCAGCACCAGCGACGGTTGGAAAACCGCGCACCCTACAGCCGTCGCCGCTGCTGCAGCGGCTGCCCCTATGCCCGTCCGGCTCAGGACCACTGGCTGGTCTCCCAGCTTCCCTTCCCAGAAAAGGAATGTCCCGTATTGGAAGCTCCGGCAGACCGTCAGAGCCCCCCGCAGCTGGGCGATTTCCAATTCCATGGCTCCCTGCAGTAAAACCGGCTTTCCCCCTTGGAGAAAAGCCGGTTTTTGCTTGTACCCTTCCATCTCCTACTCCAAGGTCAGGGCGAATAAGGTGTCCACCCGCACGCTGACCGTCAGGGCTTTGGGTGCCAACTGGGTAGGCGTCGCCTCATCTTCTGCTGCCATTTTGTTCATCCGGGCCAACAGGACGGGCTGAGCTGCCACTACGGAACTAGAGGGTACGCTGGCCTGCCGGAGCACGCCCAAGCCTCTGCCCCCTGCATTGGCCACTGCCTGGGCAGTATATCTGGCGTTCTCCACCGCCTCACCCAGCAGCTGCCGTTTGATCAGGTCTTCATTCTGGAGGCCGAACCGGACCCCATTCAGCCGATTGGCGCTTTCCAGCCCTTTGTCGATGAGAGTTCCCAGCTGATCCAGGTTCTTCTCCTTCACTTCCCAGGCCCCGTACACCTGATAGCCTGCCAGTTTCTGGGTGCCGTTCTTCTGGTATTCATACCGAGGAGCCACATTGTAGCTGATGGTGGCAATATCGTCTCGAGCCACTCCCTGGGCCAGCATGGTATGGATGAATTTCTGGCTGGCCTGGGCCCCGGCTTCCCGGACTTCCTCCAGCGTGGCTCCCTGCTTCTCAAAGGCAAAATTTACCGTGGCCATATCCGGATCCACCGTACGGCTGGCCGTTCCCGTGATCTGGATGGTGTCCAAAGGCTGGTCAGCCCAGGCCGGAGTGGCGTGGAGGCTGAAAGCCAGGACTGCTGCTGCAAACAAAGCTCCGAATTTTTTCATAGAATCACCCCATAAGAATTATGTGAACACAGGTATTATAGCACACTTCTGAAGAAAAATGACCGATCAGTCACATTTGTCCTGTTTTTCCCCGGCGGACTCTTCTTCCTGGACCTTCTGCCAGGCCGGGCAGTCCCCGCTGAGTGCCCCATGGCACTCCTTCATGCTGCTGCGCTGGGTGTCCACGATTTCCCGGGTCACATCTCCCAGGGTGATCCCCTTCAGATGTTCCATGCACAGACGGTCCAGATCCCGGTACAGGGCATCGAATACCGAAGACATCCCGCTGCTGATGAAGCAGTTGTTCTCTTCATTGCCGCTGCGCCATTTGGTATCCACAAAGACCGTACCCATGCCCTGGGCAATCTCATACAAGGTGACTTTTTCCAACCCTTCACAGGGACAGTAGCCTCCCACATGGCCTTCCCGGGTGGTTATGATGCCCATTTTCTTCAATTTGCCCATGATTTTCCGGACCCGCGCCGGGTTGGTGCAGATGTTTTCCGCCAATTCCTCGCTGGAAGCCAGGCACCCCCGATGAGACAAATAGACTAACGCATGGACAGCCACAATAAAATCACTTTTCATGATTGCTCACAAAGCAGGCCGGATCCATCCAGCCTGCTCCTTCCTCCTCTTATTTTTCATTCAGGTATTCTTCTGCGAAATGGACAGCCACCGCCCCGTCAGCTGCAGCAGTGATGATCTGCCGGACTGCTTTGGTCCGCACATCCCCTGCCGCGAACACCCCGGGCACGGAAGTCTTCGTATCTTCTCCAGCAATGATGTAGCCTGCCTGATCAGCGGCCACCTGCCCTGCAGCCAAGCTGCTCTCCGGCAGCTGTCCGATGGCTACGAAAAGTCCGTCCGCCGGCAGTACCCGGGTTTCTCCGGTCTTTACATCTTTCAGTTCCACAGCAGTGAGCTTCTTGTCCGCCTGGAGCCCAGTCACTACACTGTTCCAGATGATTTCCACACCGGCATCTTCCAGCCGCTGGAGATAGATGGGAGTGGCCCGGAGAGTATCCCGCCGGTGGACCAGATAGACTTTTTTCGCCAGCTTGGACAGGTACAGGGCGTCCCCTACTGCTGTATTGCCGCCGCCGTTGACCACGACGATTTTATCCTTATAGAAGCTGCCGTCACAGGTGGCACAGTAAGCCACGCCGCGGTTCACCAAAGCCTCTTCCTGAGGGATCCCCAACTTCCGGGGATGGGCCCCGGTAGCCAAGATCACCGTTTTTCCCAGGAAAGTCCCTTCGGAAGTTTCTGCCACTTTGGGATCGGCCAAAAGATCCAGACGGGTCACATCGGCATAAATCGTTTCCGCTCCGGCCTTTTCAGCCCCTTCCTGCATCCGTTCTCCCAATTCGAAGCCGTCCACTACACCGGGAAAGCCAGGATAGTTTTCCACGTCGCTGGTAGTGGCCATCTGTCCGCCGGGTGACAGCTTTTCCAGCACCGCTGTGGAAAAACCACTCCGGGCTCCGTAAAGAGCCGCCGTATAGCCGGCAGGGCCCCCGCCGATGATCAGGATATCATAGACTTTGCTCATAATACCCCTTTCTCCTGGAGCCAGGTCTTCACTGCCGCTTTGGAGGGCGGGTTCACCAGCAGTTCACTGCACTGGCCGCCCTTCACCAGCATCAGGCTGGGGATGGTCTCGACCTTGTACTGTTCTGCCAATTCCCGTTCTTCATCGATGTTCACGCCGCCAAAAGAAACCTTGTCGGCAATTTCCATGGCCAGTTGGCCCAGTGCCGGTTTCAGCCGTTTGCAGTAGCCGCACCAGGGAGCGGAAAAGCCCACTACCATCGGTTTGCTGCTTTGGAGTACCTCTTTGTCAAAATTATCTTTCGTAATATGTAAGAATTCCATCAAAATGACCTCCTTGAAGGATCCCCTTGGGATCTTTAATACTGTAATTCTAGCAAATACAGTTAAGAAAGTCAAGAGGGGGATGCCGGCTCTCGGCATCCCCTTCTTTGTCAGCAGTCAACAGTCCCCTATTTCCCCTCATGTGTCCCCAGCTGGATGGTGATGCAGGCAGCGATGAGAAGGGCATATACGTAGTAGCAGTATTTCATCACGTCCAGGGGAGAAGTGCCTGCCAGCTGGGTGACGATCAACATCCCCCCGTCGTGGGGCATGACGCACAGAAAACTGCAGGCAAAGATATCCACCAGGCTGGCCAGCCGCTTGGGAGCAATATCGTACTTTTTCCCGATGACCTTGGCAATGGGGCAAGTGACGATGATGGCGATGGTGTTGTTCACCATGGCCGCTGAAAGGATCCCTGAAAGGAGGCCGATGCCGTATTCCGCCCCTTTCCGGCCGTGGATCCAGCCGGTGATCTTCGCCACCAGCCATTCTACGCCCCCGTAGTACCGGACCAGGCCGATGATCCCAGAAACCAGGATGGCCACCATACTGATGGAAAACATATCTGCCACCCCATCTCCCAGACCTTTGGACCAGGTAAAGATGTCCACTGTTCCCTGGGCAAGGCCGATGATCCCAGTCAAAAGGATTCCCCCGAACAGCACTAGAGCCACATTGATGCCCATGAGAGCCATCACCAGGACCACCACATAGGGCAGTACCTGGAAGATGTCGTAATCCCCCACCTGGATGCCGCCTTGGACCTGGCCGCTGACCAGATAGAACAGCACCAGGCTCACCAGGGCCGCCGGCAGAGCGATGGCAAAGTTCATCCGGAACTTGTCCCGCATTTTGGATCCGCACCCTTCTGCTGCTGCAATGGTGGTATCAGAAATCATGGAAAGGTTATCCCCGAAATATGAGCCGCAGATCACTGCCGCGCACACAGCAGCTGCGTTGAGCCCAGCTCCCTGGGCCACCCCGATGGCCACCGGCGCCATGGCTGCAATGGTCCCCATGCTGGTGCCGATGGCGGTGGAAATGAAGCAGCACATGAGGAACACCCCAGGGATCAGGAAAGAAGGCGGGATGAACTGGAGACAGAAGTTCACCACGGAAGTCTTGCCCCCGATGGCGGCCGCCGCTCCCTGGAATCCTCCGGCCAAAAGATAGATCAGTACGATCATCATGACCCCGGGATCTCCCATGCCGGTACAGTAGACCTTCAGTTTTTCGTCAATGGGGCCTTTTTTCCAGAGATAAAACGCCGCCAATGTCCCGGCCAGAAGTGCCACGTGCCGAGGCAGGAAGCTGAAAGGTTTCGGGACCCCCATGAGGGTAAAACAAAGTCCGCAGCCAATATACAGGCCCAGGAATACCAAAAGGGGCAGGAAGGCCAAGCCCCCCAGATTGCGGCCGTCGTCGTTGTGATTCATCATCGTTTCCTTTCTAAAAAAAGGGCTGTTGGCTGCGCAACAGCCCCG
>OGEH01000957.1_pt1 | contig 14314 bp, 9 predicted proteins | sample 1570681 | NCBI WGS metagenome assembly OGEH01 (sample SAMEA2582126, study PRJEB24529) | metagenome | biome: Human gut stool | place: China | collected 2011 | reverse complement strand
AGAACTTCTTAGGGGACGTAACTTTGTCCCGGCTGAAGGTGGAGAACATGCCGTAGCAGAACAGTATATGTTTGCTTATTTCCTGAAAGGGCGTAGATTAATGAAAGAAAATAAAATGCAAGAAGCGGTTGATTGTTTTAAGGCTGCGCAAACTCTGCCTCAAAATCTGGGAGCAGGTTTGTGGAATATCGTTAGATTGGTTCCATTTAAATATTATGAAGCAATCTGTTTGAAATCTTTGGGGCAGGAAGACAAGGCCAATGAGAATTTTGATTTTATAACGGGTATTGAGGTAGATTATTTTAGTAATATGAACTTACCGGAATTGCCATTTTATCAGGCACTTTGTTATCGTGAAACGGGTATGCCTTTCAAGGGGGATATGCTCATCAATTATAAACTGCAAGATTGGAAAGAAGGCATGAAGACTGTTGATGCGGGTTATTTTGCCACTACTCCTTTCTTTATAAGTTTCTGCGATCGTGCCGTACAGCAAAGGAGTGCTTATTATAGTTATTTACTAGCGCTGGCTTATCGCTACACCGGTGATACGAAGCTGGCACAGAAATATATTGAGCAGGCAGCGGTGAGTGATCCTTATGCTCTGAATATTTTTGCAGAAAGACAATTCTGAACGATCTTGTAAAGCTCATTTGGACGCGGATTCATACAGATTTATATTTAGAAAGAATCTGTATGATCCGCTTCATTATCAGCATCTTTGTTTAGTGCAATTAATGTAATTTCGGTTTTAGTATTAGAAAGTGTTTTGAAGGTATGGTTCTCTTTACGAAAATATATTCCGAAAGAAGATTATTTTTTGTAGATTTGTGAGACTGATAAACACAATTCCGGGAACGATGGATATTCAAGCCTTTCGAATTTATTACGATACATACTATGAACAACTTTGTTGTTTTCTCAACTTCTATACGCATGATGTAGCAGTCATAGAAGATATTATTCAGGAGGTGTTTCTCAAACTATGGGAGAATAAAGATTGTATTGAAATAACCTATATCAAAACCTATCTTTTCCGGGCTGCCAAAAATCGGGTATTAAACTATCTTCGTGATGAGGAAAACAGGCATCAGTTGTTAGAGAATTGGTTTAACCAGCAACTGGAAGAAAGGAAATATAAAGATTGTTTTGACATTGATGCCTTGACAAAAGTGGTGAATCGGGCAATTGAACAGCTTCCGGAGAGATGTAGGGAGATATTTTCCTTGAGCCGGAAGGAGGGACTTTCTTATAGGCAGATTGCCGAACGTCTCGGGATTTCTGTAAAAACAGTAGAGACACAAATAAGTATTGCGCTCAAACGAATAAGAGAGATCTTATCTTCTTCTGCATTTGCATTTTTGTGGCTGTTTATTCGATAAAATATTTATTCTTTACTATTGAATGTCAGATGAATAGATTTTTTGCTTTTTTGTATTTAGCTGTGTTTGTTACTGCTTGTGCGGAATGTGAAGTTATTCCTGGAATGAAAACAGCGTTTTATGGTATTACTCAAGATGGTGATACCGTTACTCAATATACCCTGACCAATGCTTCGGGGGCTCAATTCAAGGTCATTGACTATGGGTGTCGTGTGACGAATATTATGGTGCCGGACCGGGAAGGAAAAATGGCAGATGTAGTGCTTGGATATGAAAACCTAAAGGATTATGAGACTGGAGCCGAGCGGTTTTTCGGGGCTTTATTAGGACGTTATGCTAACCGTATTGCCGGCGGGAATTTTATGATTGATTCTGTTCGGTATCAACTTTCGTGCAATGAATCTCCAAACGGACATCCCGGGCATTTGCACGGCGGTGTGAAGGGATTTGATCGTGTCATGTGGAAAGCGATGCCGGTCAATAGTTCTGATACGCTTGGCATTGTTTTTACTCGTTGCAGTCCTGACGGAGAGGAGGGATATCCTGGTAATTTGGACTGTAAAGTCACTTATTACTGGACTCCGGACAATACTTGGCGTATAGAATATGAGGCAGTTACCGATCAGCCGACTATCGTTAATATGTCGCAACATTGCTATTTTAACCTTCAGGGTTATGACGGAGGTTCGGTTTTAAATCATATCGTACAAATTAATGCGGATTCAGTTACGGTAAATACTCCGTGGTATGTGCCGTTTTCGGTTGAATCAGTAGTGGGAGGACCTTTAGATTTTCGCACTCCTCATAGCTTTGCAGAACGTGTCACCTCTCCTAATGAGCACATGAAACTTATGGGTGGTTATTCGGCTAACTGGATACTTCGTGATTATAACGGAGATTTGCGTTATGCTGCAACTGTCACGGAACCTCAAAGTGGCCGTCAATTAGAAACTTACACTACAGAGCCCGGCTTGTTGATCTATACCGGTATCGGGCTTTCAGAAAAGATTGTGGCCAAAGGTGGTCCACAACAGAAATATGGTGGTCTGATATTGGAAACCATCCACCATCCGGACACGCCACATCATCCTGAATTTCCATCCTGTGTGTTGCGTCCTCATGAGAAATATTATTCCGTTACGGAATATAGATTTACTGTGCAAAAGTAATTCAATAGAGTATACCCTGGAATTACTTATCTTTTTCCGGGAAAACTCTTATTTCTATCAAAAAAAGTAATAATTTTGGCATTGATTTGCGGATTGCCTAAATTATGAAAGATAGAATGTTAGATTTAAAACAACTTACAGCTGATGTATGCCGGATTGCTACAGAAGTTGGATATTTTTTGAAAGAAGAACGAAAGAACTTCCGTCGTGAACGTGTGGTGGAAAAACATGCACACGATTATGTGTCTTATGTGGATAAAGAATCTGAAGTGCGTGTGGTGAAAGCCCTTACTGCTTTACTGCCTGAAGCGGGATTCATAACAGAAGAAGGCTCTGCCACTTATCAGGATGAACCCTACTGTTGGGTAATTGACCCCTTGGATGGAACCACGAATTATATTCATGATGAGGCTCCTTATTGTGTGTCCATCGCTTTACGTAGCCGTACCGAACTTCTTTTAGGTGTCGTTTATGAGGTTTGCCGGGATGAATGTTTTTATGCTTGGAAAGGCGGAAAAGCGTTTATGAATGGCGAAGAAATTCATGTGTCGAACGTTGAGGACATCAAAGATGCATTTGTCATTACAGAATTACCTTATAATCATCTGCAATATAAACAAACGGCTCTTCATCTGATCGATCAGCTTTATGGGGTAGTGGGAGGCATTCGCATGAATGGCTCGGCTGCTGCCGCAATCTGTTATGTAGCTATTGGGCGTTTTGATGCATGGATGGAAGCATTTCTCGGAAAATGGGATTATTCTGCAGCGGCACTGATTGTTCAGGAAGCGGGAGGAAAGGTGACTGACTTTTATGGTGAGGATCATTTCATAGAAGGACATCATATTATTGCAACGAATGGAAATCTTCATCCTGTCTTTCAGAAACTCCTGTCAGAAGTCCCTCCATTGAATATGTAGTTGCAATATGTAGGTGCTATTGCAACTTTAAATCTCTATTATTATGAAACACACACTTCTTATCAAAGACTGGCTTAGTTCTTTCTTATCTTTGCTATTTCCCCGTTGCTGCGTTGTTTGTGGCCGGCCGTTAGCAAAGGGTGAAGAATGTATCTGTACAGTATGTAATATTAATCTACCCCGTACTAATTATCATCTTCGAAAAGATAATCCGGTAGAACGGCTCTTCTGGGGACAAATCCCTTTGGAACGGGCTACTTCTTTTTTCTTTTATGAGAAAGGAAGCGACTTCCGGTTGATTCTTCATCGGTTGAAATATGGTGGACAAAAGGAAATTGGTGCAATTATGGGGCGGTATATGGCTGCAGAACTTTTATCTTCCCATTTTTTTCAAGGAATTGATGTGATAATCCCTATACCGCTTCACAAGAAGAAACAGCAAATCCGAGGTTATAACCAGAGCGAATGGATTGCCCGTGGAATCACTGCTGTAACAGGAATTCCCATAGATACAGAATCCATATTGCGTAAGAAAAATACGGAAACGCAAACACACAAATCCATACTTGAACGTCGGGATAATGTGGAAGGCATCTTTGAACTTCAACGCCCAGAAGTACTTGCCGGGAAACATATACTGATCGTTGACGATGTGTTGACCACTGGTTCTACTACGCTGGCATGTGCTTCTTGTCTGGTGAATGTGGAAGGAATACAGATTAGTATATTGACGTTGGCAACGGTGGAGTAATTATTTTTTTATAGACGATTCTCTAATATTAAGTTTAGCGTCCAGGATAATTGTTTTTGAAGGTTTTGTTTCATCTGAATTATTTTTTATTTGCTCCAATAATAATTCAGCAGTAACTTTTCCCATTTCAAAAGTGGGTTGCTCAACACTTGTAAGATTGGGCTCGATGATTAAAGCCTTTTGTGATTCGGAGAAACCTACAAACGCAATATCATCGGGAATAACCATACCTTTTTTTTGTAATGTCTTCATGGCACCGATGGCTGCCGGATCATTAACGGCAAAAATGGCATCCGGTTTGTTCGGCATTTCTAATATGGAATATGCTGCAGTAATACCGCTTTCCATAAGTATTCCGGCAGGAATTATCAACTCTTCTTCTATCGGGTAGCCATATTTTTTTAGTGCATCGATATAGCCACGTTTACGCTCTTTAGATAGGAATAGATTCTCCGGACCCGCTAAATGTGCTATTCGTTTATATCCTTCCTTAATTAGATGTTCCACTGCTGTAAAAGCCCATTTATAGTCATCGATGATGACATTGTAAGCGCTGACTTCAGGAGCTATCCGATTAAAAAATACAATCGGTAGATTCTTCTCGCGTAGTGTTTTAAAGTATTCCGTAGCTCTGGTATCTTGGGTGACGGATATGATGATGCCGTCCACCATTTTCTCCTCCATTGCTTTTAAATTGGTAAACTCAATATCTGCGGATTCATTCGATTGACTTATTAATATATGGTAGCCTTTCGAATTCATAACACTTTGTATTCCCATGATGACTTCTGCAAAAAATGAGTTTATGAATTCCGGAACAATTACGCCGATTGACATCGTTTGATTTTGTTTCAAACTAAGAGAGATGGGATTGGGGTGGTAATTCATTTTTTCTGCTAATTCCAGTACAGCTTTTCGTGTTTCCGGATTAACATCCCATTTATCAGCTAAAGCCCGTGATACTGTTGATGTTGAAATATTAAGTTCACGTGCGAGATCTTTGATTGTAATACGTGATTTGGACATGGTATATAGTTTTAGGATGCGAACAAAGATAATCAAAAATCTTTTTTTACCTCATTTTAGGATGACGAATTATAGCGGATTTTTTCGGGAACGTTACCGGGAACGTTGCCGGTGATTTTTCCTTCAAAACACTTGTTTTTAACTGTCTGCCCCACTACATTTGTTTCCTGTTAGAGGGGGAAATCTCTTAAAAATTAATCTTAAAAACTCAAGCTATGCAATTACTCGACCTTATTACTATCTTTATATTTGCACTTGGAATTGTTATAATGGGCTTGTCCTTTTCTGGTAAAGGGCGGAATATGAAATCCTTTTTCGCAGCAGGAGGAGCAGTCCCGTGGGCAATGAGTGGATTATCTCTTTTTATGGGATTTTTCTCCGCAGGAACTTTCGTGGTATGGGGATCTATTGCTTATTCACTAGGATGGATCGCTATTTCGATTCAATGGACAATGGCGATAGCCGGATTTGTTGTTGGTTTCTTCATTGCTCCACGATGGCATAAGACTAGTGCTCTGACAGTGGCAGAGTATATCACCCGGAGACTTGGAGTAAACACACAAAAGACGTATACTTATCTTTTCCTTTTCATTTCTCTCTTTACTACAGGCTCTTTTTTATATCCGGTAGCTAAAATTGTAGAGGTTTCTACGGGGATGCCTTTAGATCTCTGTATTCTGTTGTTAGGTGGATTCTGTATTGTATATGTCGCGGCTGGCGGACTTTGGGCTGTAGTGTCAACGGATGTACTTCAGTTTATTATACTGACGGCGGCTGTACTTATTGTCGTTCCGCTTTCTTTTGGACGTGTTGGTGGCGTTGTGAATTTTATAGAGTCTATTCCTGCTACTTATTTTAATCTTGTGAATGGAGAATATACAATAGGTTTTATTATTGCTTTTGGTGTATACAATGCTATATTTCTCGGTGGAAATTGGGCGTACGTTCAACGTTATGCTAGCGTCAATTCACAGAGTAGCGCACGTAAGGTTGGCTTTTTATTTGGGGGATTGTATGTCGTAAGTGCCGTTCTGTGGATGCTTCCACCAATGATTTACCGTATTGTTAACCCTTCGCTTAGTACGATTGATGCTGAAGGAGCCTATCTTATGATGTGTAAAGAAGTACTTCCAGCCGGTTTGCTAGGGCTTATGCTTAGTGGGATGGTATTTGCTACTGCAAGTTCTCTTAATGCAACTCTTAATATTTCTTCCGGAGTGGTCACTAATGATATATTCAAACGTCTTTTTCCGCAGAGTTCAGATAAAACTTTAATGAGAGTTGCGCGTATTTCAACCATTATATTTGGCTTGCTTGCAATTATTGTAGCATTATTAATTCCCCTTATGGGAGGCATTGTAAATGTAGTGATCAGTGTTGCCGCTTTAACCGGAGTTCCTTTATATCTGCCTATTATATGGACCTTGTTCTCAAAACGACAAACAGAATATTCTGTAATAACGACGACATTAGTCAGTTTAGGAGCAAATGCTTTCTTTAAATTTATTACTCCGTTGTGGGGATTTGGATTTAATCGCGCAGAAGAAATGATTGTAGGAGTTGCTTTTCCTGTATTCTGTTTAATCGCTTTTGAACTCTATTATAAATTGAATCATAAAATATCCCATCGTTATGTAGAATATCAAGAATGGGAAAAAGAAAATAACTGTATAAAAGAGACTGAAAGGAAAGAAGATAAAGTGATGACTGAAGCTGATAATAAATTTAGTAAAAGAGTAATTAGCTATGGGATTTTCTTAACGGGTGCTGCGATTGCTCTGCTTGGTGGGTTAGCAGAAAAAGGAAAGATACTGGTAATAGCTGTGGGCATAGCGTTAGTATTGCTTGCTCTCTGGCTTTATCCTAAAAAAGAAAGAAAATAAATAATACAAAAATAGAATGTTGCAAGAATCATTTTCAAAAGATAAGCGCAACCTGAGAAGTATTTTGCTTTCTGCCGATTTTGTTGTTGTCGGTGGAGGTATTTCGGGGATATGTGCTGCAGTTTCAGCTGCTCGTGCAGGGGTAAAAACCATTCTTGTGCAGGATCGTCCTGTGCTTGGTGGAAATGCGTCGAGCGAGGTGCGACTTTGGATATTGGGTGCTACGTCACATATGGGCAACAATAACCGTTGGTCACGTGAGGGAGGGCTGATTGATGAAATACTGGTAGATAATCTTTATCGTAATAAAGAGGGAAATCCTGTTCTTCTGGATACCTTATTATTAGAAAAAGTCCGTAATGAGCCTAATATTACATTATTGCTCAATACAGCGGTTTATGACGTTGAAAAGCGGTCTCCTGATGAAATATCCAAAATATACGGTTTCTGTTCACAGAATTATACTTTCTATGAAATCAGTGGCAGACTCTTTTGTGACGCTTCGGGCGATGGTATTATTGCGTATCGGGCTGGGGCTGCTTACCGCATGGGGGCTGAAGAAAAACAAGTATATGGTGAATTATTCGCTCCGGATAAAGGAGAATATGGTGAATTGCTTGGACACTCTATCTACTTCTATAGTAAAGATACAGGAAAACCTGTGAAATTTGTTCCTCCTGCTTATGCGCTGGAAGATATCAAAGAAATTCCTCGATGGAATCGTATTAATGCAAGTGAACATGGATGTAAATTCTGGTGGCTTGAATATGGTGGGCGGTTGGATACCATACATGATACTGAAGAGATTAAATGGGAAATATGGAAGGTCGTTTATGGCGTCTGGAATTATATAAAAAATTCGGGAAACTTTCCTGAAGCAGAAACGATGACTCTTGAATGGGTTGGTTTAGTACCAGGTAAAAGGGAAAGTCGAAGATTTGTAGGTGAATATACTCTTGACCAAAAAGATATTATAGAACAGCGACATCACGATGATACAGTGGCCTTTGGAGGATGGGCTATTGATCTCCATCCGGCAGAAGGCGTTTATAGTACGCATAATGGCTGTATGCAATATCATTCCAAAGGTATTTATGAGATTCCTTATCGGTGCTTTGTGAGTAAGGATATAAAGAATCTGTTTTTTGCTGGACGATGTATCAGTGCTTCTCATGTTGCTCATGGTTCATCTCGGGTGATGGCTACGTCCGGGCTGGGAGGACAGGCAGTTGGAATGGCGGCAGCACAGTGTCTTTCGGATGGATTATTACCTGTTGAACTCATTGCTGCTACTCATATGCATAAACTACAACAGAAACTGAATCTTGCTGGACAGAGTATTCCTTTGGTGCCGATTGATGTTAATGGAAATCTGGCTGCTAAAGCCAAAGTATCCGCTTCAAGTGAGTTAAGTTTGTCAGAAATACCTTTTGATGGTCCTTGGTATACATTAGATTACTCTACAGCTCAATTATTACCTTTAGAACCGGGTATTCCGTATAAATTTGAGGTAGAAGTTGATGCGAGTGAGGAAACAAATCTCACAGTAGAATTACGTTATGCGGAGAAGGCTAAAAACTATACGCCGGATATAATTGCAGAAACAGTGAAGTTTAATTTGCGGAAAGGTACTCAAAAGGTAAATATAGATTTGACAAAAAACTTACCATGTCAACAATATGCCTTTGTGACGTTCATGCGAAATGATAAGATACGTCTGCGTATGAGCGAAATGCGTTGTACGGGGCTTTTGTCTGTGTTTAATAAGTTTAATTATGCTGTCAACAACCACGGTTTTCAAACTCCTCCAAAGGGTACAGGACTTGAGTCATTTGAGTTCTGGTGTCCGGACCGCCGTCCGGCAGGGCATAACATTGCAATGAAAATAACGCCTGCTATCGAGTCTTTCGGTAGTGAAAATATAACTAACGGATATGTGCGTCCTACTACGGAACCTAATGCATGGGTAGCTTCTTTAGAAGATGTCTATCCGGAGATAACTTTCAAATGGGATATGCCTCAAAAGATAAGCAGAATATTACTCTTTATGGATACGGATTATGACCATTCTTTAGAATCTGTACAAATGGGACATCCTGAAAATGTGATGCCTTTCTGTTTACGGAGATATAAACTGTCAGATGATAAAGGAACTGTTTTTTTTGAATGTGGAGGGAATTATCATACAATAAATGAAATAAAATTAGATGCTCCTATAATAACCAACTTTATTAAACTGGAAGTGGAACGGCCTATGCAAAATGTTCCTGCTGCAATCTTTCAGATTAATATAGAATAAGAATAAAGTGATAAATAAAAGTTTGCATTAACCATTATTTTAATAACATGAAAAAGAATTACTATCTATGGATCTTGCTGATTATCGTTCAGGTATTTGTGATACAGAACACTTATGCTCAGCAAGGGATGATTACAGGAATTGTGAAGGATGTAAATGGAGAACCTATAATTGGTGCCAGTGTAAAGGTACAGGGCACAACAGTAGGTACAATTACGGATTTGGACGGAAAGTTTTCTGTGAAAGCATCTTCTGGTGCGGTTCTGCAGGTATCTTACATTGGCTATGTGACGGAAAAGATTCAGGTGGGTAACCGCACTGGACTGACTATTACATTGAAAGAAGACTCGCATTTGGTGGATGAGGTGGTAGTGGTAGGTTATGGTACTCAAAAGAAAGTCAATTTGACAGGTTCCGTTGAAGCGGTTAGCGGTAAGGATTTAGCAAAACGCCCTGTTATGAATACGATGTCTGCACTTCAAGGAATGGCATCCGGAGTAACGGTGACTTCAACTTCCGGACAGCCGGGTAAGGAGGATGAATCTATTATGATTCGTGGTATCGGAACACTCAATAATAGCAATCCTCTGGTGCTTATTGATGGTGTTGCCAGTTCTGTAAATGCCGTCAACCCGCAAGATATTGAGAGTATTTCAATTTTGAAAGATGCATCTTCTGCCGCAATTTACGGCTCACGTGCTGCAAACGGTGTGGTATTAATAACTACCAAACGTGCGGAGGAGGGTAAACTCAGAATTAGTTTTAATAGTAATGTCGGGTTGCAAAAGATGACGGAACAGCCTAAATTTTTGGGAGCTATTGATTATATGGAACTGTATGACTTAGCTAATTCTAATGATACCCGTAATATGAATACGGGTGCGGCAGGCGGAGTAATATATGGTGAAGATTATATTGCGAATTATAAGGCGAAGATGAATCAGGATCCTTATAATTATCCGAATACCGATTGGCAGGCTATTACTTATAAAGAACCGGCAATACAACACATGCATAATTTAACATTGAGTGGAGGAACAGAGAAACTTAGAGCATTGGCTTCTTTAAATTACACAGACCAAGAAGGGGTTTTCCCGGATACTTATATGAAACGTTACAGTGTGCGTGTCAATACTGATTACAAGTTTAATGATAAACTTTCCGCCGGAATTGATATTTCGGGTCGTCATTCTGTTGTTTCGGAACCAGGTTCGGATGTAGCGTCGATTATTGGTGCTGTTCGTCGTACTGCACCTATTTACCCATGGGTGACTCCGAACGGTAATCCTGCTTATGTACAAATTGGAGCGAATACATGGGCTTTATCGCAAGAGAAATTAAAAGGATATAATAGAAACTGGTATCAGGAAGCGGTAGTGAATATGAAAGTAGCTTACTCTCCGATAAAAGAGATCCGTTTGGATGTTTCGTATTCTCCAAAGTTCAATTTTGATTCTAATAAGGTTTACAATAATATTGTGCCGTTTTATGATGTTGATGATAATCCAGTGACAACGGTGCAAAAAAGAGCCTTGGTTCAAAGAAGGAACTACACTTTTAACGATGACTTTAAATTCTTGATTAATTTCGATAAAGACTTTCATAAGCATAGCATTCAGCTTTTGGCGGGTTTTCAGCAGATTACATATTATGGAGAAAATTTGTATGGTCGTAGAGAAGGGAGTGAGTTTAACTATGATCAAATAGCTTCTTTCCCGGTGGTTAATCAGTCTACTGACGGTAATGCTTCAGAAATGGCATTGCAGTCTTTCTTCGGACGGTTAAACTATGACTATGCAGGCAAATATCTATTTGAGGCTAATGTTCGTTATGATGGTTCTTCCCGTTTTGCCAAAGGGAATAGATGGGGATTGTTTCCTTCTTTCTCCGCCGGTTGGCGTATTAGCGAAGAGAACTTTATGAAAAATATCAAGTGGCTAAGCAATGCCAAATTGAGAGCTTCTTGGGGGCAGCTGGGTAATCAGGATGCATTGAGTGGCAGTAATAATGACTATTATCCTGCCTTGAACACGTATAATCTCGATTCCAAATATGCATTTGGAGGCTCTTTGAATTCTGGTTATTATCAACGGAAATATCGTCTGGAAACCATTTCATGGGAAAAAGCCTCTACTTGGGGAGTCGGCGTTGACTTTACTTTATTCAATAAACTGAATGGTTCTCTGGATTATTATAATCGGAAGACTACTGGTATAATTATGGATGTGACAGTCCCTAAAGAATTTGCTTTGGATGCCTATAAGGATAATGTAGGCTCTATGAGAAACAGTGGTATAGAAATAAATTTAAGCTACAATACAAAAATAGGTCAGGTTGATTTCGGAATTGCGGGCAATTTCTCTTACAATAAGAATGAAATTCTGGATCTGGGAGGCGGCGACCCTAACAAGTACCTGGATGCTACTGATGGTTACAGCCAGCGTAATAAGGTAGGTGAAGCAATGAATTCCTATTATATTTATAGGGCGGATGGATTTTTTAATTCTCAAGAAGAAGCTGATGCATATACGGCCAAATACGGTAATCCTTTCGGTAAAACTTTCAAGGCAGGCGATTTGCGTTATGTGGATACAAATAAAGATGGTAAACTGACAGCTGATGACCGTGAATATTGTGGAAGTTCCGATCCTAAAATTATTTACGGATTCAATATAAATGCGGGCTGGAAAGGAATTGACTTATCATTGATGTTCAATGGTGCGGCGGGTGTGAAACGCCTGTTTGACGGATACGAGGTGTATGGTAATTTCTCGGGTGACGCTGCTCATCCGGCTACTATTTGGAGAGATGCCTGGACACCCGATAACCATGATGCCTCCATGCCACGTATTTTTTACGATACAAACTCGGCCAGTAGCAGCCGTTCGGTACAATCGGATTTTTGGTTACAAGATACAAGTTATTTGCGTCTGAAAAATTTGCAGTTGGGATATACTTTGCCGAAAGGCTGGTTGAATTCGGTTGGTGTTGAGAATATCCGTATTTACTATTCTGTAGAGAATCTATTGACTTTTGATAAGATGAAGATCAATATAGACCCTGAATCCACAAGCCAACGGCTGTCTTCCTATCCTCTATTACGTACTCATGCATTCGGCGTTAATGTTACATTCTAAATTGTTATAGACTAAAAAAAATGGAATTATGAAATACTTGAAACAATATATGATCATAGGAGCGGTGACAATGATTACATCTTGCTCTGATTTTCTAGATACAGCTCCATTGGATGCCCTGTCTCCTGCCACTACGTGGAAAACCGAGGATGATGCCCAAAAATTTGCTATCGGGTGTTATGGCGGTAATAACTACGATACTTCCAGCTGGGAAGATGGTGGCAATATCTTATATCTCGACTGCGGGTCGGATTTTGGATATAACAACTTTGAATGGGAAAACTATAAGACCATTGGCAACGGTACAATGACTCCGTCAGGGGCTGTTGCAAGCTTTTATGATTTCTCAGTCATCCGCCGTTGTAACACATTCCTGGAAAAGGTAAAGGAGATCCCATTTTCCAATGAGCAGACCAAAAACGATTTGATCGGTCAGGTCCGTACTATTCGCGCTTATCGCTATTTTGTTATGAACTGGTGGTATGGAGGAGTGCCTGTGATTGACAACTATAACTCAGCAGATGAAGCTAAAGTTCCCCGCAAGTCGGAGGAGGAAGTGAAAAATTACGTCAATACAGAATTGGACACAGCCATCGGTGAACTGAATGCATCTCCCTCTGAAAGGGGACGGATCGCAAAGGGCGCTGCTATGGCAATCCGAATGCGCAGCGCACTGTATTATGGTGATTATGTGAAAGCAAAAGAAATGGCCGAGGCCATCATGAATTTGAAACAGTACGATCTGGAACCGGACTACAGTAATTTGTTCAAAGTTGCCGGTCAGGACTCAAAAGAGATTATTTTGGCTGTTCAATATGTGAATTCCACTTTGGAATTGGGCACAATAGGCCAGATGTATAATAATGGTGACGGTGGCTGGTCCTCCATTGTTCCGACTCAGAACCTGGTGGATACTTATGAAATGGCTGACGGCTTGACCAAAGAGGAATCCGGCTCTTATGACCCAAACCATCCGTTTGCCGGTCGCGATCCACGTATGGCCATGACCATTATATACCCAGGAATGGACTGGAATGGCACTGTAGTCAATACACTGGACAAGACAATCAATGGTAAGGATAATGCAAACTATCCTCCTTCTGCGAACAATGCTTCAAAGACCGCCTTAACCTGGAGAAAATATTTGGATGAACAATATGCTAATGGTATTTGGAACACGAATGCCTGCCCTATTGTAATCCGCTATGCAGAAGTGTTGCTTACTTATGCGGAAGCAGTCAATGAACTTTCTGGTCCGTCTGCAGATGTTTATGACAAACTGGATCTGATTCGTGGACGTGTAGGAATGCCGAAAGTGGATCGTGAGAAGTATGCTTCAAAGGAAACATTACGCCGGCTGATCCGCCGTGAACGTGGGGTGGAATTGGCCGGGGAAGGTGTGCGTCGGGCTGATATTCTGCGCTGGAAAGATGATAATGGAAAGATGGTTGCAGAAACAGTCCTGAATGGTGTTTTGGAAAGGGTTGTCGGAACTGTAAATTATGCCGAGACTGATCCGACGAAACGTGCGGAGATTGACACGAACGCCCCTGCTACTGACAAGAAGATTGAAGACCGTGTATTCAAAGTGCATAATCGATACAATCCAATTCCTCAGGGAGCTATTGATAATAACCCGAATCTTGAGCAAAACCCCGGGTATTAATACAATGACAGTATCGGTCTTTTGTAATTAACGTGAGTTCGAAATAAAATCAAAAAATAGCAAGTTGTCCGTCATTGACAA
>OGEH01000942.1_pt1 | contig 14530 bp, 13 predicted proteins | sample 1570681 | NCBI WGS metagenome assembly OGEH01 (sample SAMEA2582126, study PRJEB24529) | metagenome | biome: Human gut stool | place: China | collected 2011 | reverse complement strand
AGCAAATAGCCCTAAACAGCCCTGCCGTTAGATAGTTTCACATCTCAATCATTGGCTCTCCATTTTCGAACGGCGCTAAGGCCAACGTGACCTTTTAACGAAAAGGAAGCCAAGTATATTGTCGAACATTCATCACGTTAACGCAACTACTATTCAAGGAGATTAAAATGTGAAACGTTCCTCCCATCATTAAAATAGGTTATTCAATTAAAATTCACATGCATTTTACCTGCTTGCCAATTAAATTCCTCACTGCTCCCGTCTTACGCTAATTGCGGGCAAGTACCTGCATATTACAAGGGACACCAAAGGAGTAAAGAACGGGATAGTGTTAAGACTCAGCGTCAATTAACGGTTATTCAGTGATCCGTTAATTAAAACTGAGGCAACATCTATTTCAGGGATTACGTATTTATACATGGACAAATAAATGAAAAAAACAATCGTAGCTGTAATGGTTGCTGCATCTGCAGTTCTGAGCGCACAGGCAATGGCCGCTAACACTGCTGAAGTGACCGTTCTTGGCGAAGTCAACGACTCCTCTTCTTCTTGCGTAGTCACCCCGACTGGTACTCTGAACAACGGCATCGTTCGTCTGACTTCTGTTACCACCAGCGAAGCGAATGCACAGACTGCTAACGTCCTGTTCAAAAGCCAGAAGTTTGGTTTTGACGTTTCTGATTGCGCCAAAGGCAGCGAAAAACCAGCAACCGGCCTGACTGTTGCAGTTACTGGTACCACCAGCGCCAACGCAACAATTCTGGACAACACCGCTGACGACGGCGCTGCCGGCATCGGTATCGGCATCGCGAAAGCCAGCGATGGTTCTCGTGTAGCCTTCGATGGTTCCCAAACCATGGCTGAAACCTACACTGACGGTTCCGTCACTTCTCTGAACTACTACGCGGGTTATGTGAAAGTAAACGAAGCTACCACCGTAACCGAAGGTCCGGTTAAAGGCGTAGCAACCTTTACTATCGACTATACCACTGGCGCTTAATTTTACCCCGAAGGGCTCGCTGTCTGGCGAGCCCTTTTTTCGTTTAGAGAAATGCTATGTTCAGGACCTTATTTAAACTTGTCTTTCCCTGTTTTTTACTGATAAGCGGCATTGCGCATGCCGGTATCGTCATTGAGTCTACCCGCTATCTTTACAAAGAAGGCTCCCGTGAAGTAACGGCACAAATAGAGAACAAAGACGGTATACCCTATTTAATCAAGTCCTGGATTGAGACCCCAAAAGGACAAACGCCGTCATTCATGGCCACGCCGCCACTGTTTCGTCTCGAAGCAAAACAACAAAATACCGTTCGCCTGTTTTCTACAGGTAATGTCGCGGCGCCAGCCGATCGCGAATCGATATTTTATTTCAACGTTATGGCTATTCCCCCCGCTGATGATACGAATGCTAAAAATAATACCATCCAGCTGGCGGTTCGCCATCGTATGCGTCTGGTATTTCGGCCAAAATCGCTGTTTGATATGACCCCGAACACCGAAGCGGCAAAACTTGAATGGCAAAAATCAGGCAATAAATTATCAATTAAGAACCCTACGCCATTTTTCTATTACTTCAATACAATAAAAATCGGTAATACCGAAATTAAAAATGAAGTGAGTTCTGTCCCGCCGATGGAGACCAAGGAAGTCACTTTAAAACAAAATGTAACCGCATCAGGTATTACATGGAAAATAGTCAACGATTATGGCGGAGCCGGAACGCTCTATTCATCATCGTTGTAATTGGAAGTTGTCTAACCTTATAGGGATGTGTCTATGCAAAATAAAAACAAAGACCTATTCAAACTATCAGCGCCAGGAATTGCATTACTGGCCGCGTTTTTTTCTGGTTTGGATAATAAAGCGCAAGCACGTGATTTTTTCGATCCCTCATTCATAAACTCATTGAATGGTAGCGATCCTTCAAACGCCCCAGACTTATCTGTGTTTGAAGCCAGGAACGCGCAGGCACCCGGTAACTACCGGGTGGACATCGTCTTTAATGGCCAATACCTGGATACCAAAACTATAAAATTTGTGATTGATAATAGCCGGGCCAGCACCGCTAGCGATGAGATCAAACTGGCGCCCTGCTTCAGTCTCAAGGACTTATCGCAATATGGCGTTAGAGTTAAAGCATTCACTAAATTGCAAGAGGATGCTAATGGTTGTACTAACCTGACGGTTATTCCAGATACCAAAGCGGATTTTGATTTTAACGCGCAGCGTTTAAATATCTCCATCCCTCAGGCGGCATTATCTACCGTCGTGCAAGGATTTATCCCTGAGGATCAATTTGACGACGGAATTAACGCGCTACTGGTGAATTACCAGTTCAGCGGCTCGGATGATTTCGAATCCGAAGACGAATACTATAGTCTTAACCTCCAGTCCGGCTTAAACCTCGGCCCCTGGCGCATCAGGAATCTGAGCACCTGGAATAAAACAAAAGGCGACGCAGGCGACTGGGAGTCGGCGTACCTGTACATGCAGCGTAGTATACGCCCCATTAACAGTAATTTGGTGATGGGCGAAAGCTCCTCGCTTTCCGGGATCTTTGACAGCGTTCCGTTTACTGGGGTCCAACTCGCGACGGATACCTCCATGCTGCCAGAGAGCCTGCGCGGCTATGCGCCAATTATCCGAGGGATTGCAAAAACCAACGCCAGGGTGATCGTTAAGCAAAACGGCTATCAGGTCTATCAGACCTACGTTGCCCCCGGCGCCTTTGAAATCACCGATATGTATCCCAGCGGCGGTAGCGGCGACCTGTATGTAACCGTAGAAGAATCAGATGGCTCAAAGCAAGAATTCATCGTACCGTTCGCCACGCTACCGGTCATGGTGCGTGAAGGCCAGCTGCAGTATGAAATCACTTCAGGTAAATATCGCCCATATGATGACGGCGTACATGAAACGCCATTTACCCAGGCAACGGCCAGCTACGGGGTGTCCAGTAGCCTGACCGCCTACGGCGGGATGCAGATGGCCTCGCATTATCAGGCGTTGTCATCCGGTCTCGGCTATAACCTCGGCGATTTCGGAGCCGCGTCAGCTGACGTCACCCAAGCCTGGTCAAAAATGCAGGATCGGGAAAAGACTTCGGGACAGTCCTGGCGAATCCGTTATGGTAAAAACATCCTTGATACCGGCACCAACATCACCATCGCTGGCTATCGATACTCTACTAAGGGATTTAACACCTTATCCGAGGTGCTGGATAGTTATGCTAATGACGGTCACTATACCACCCGTTCATTACGCAATCGCACCAACCTGACCCTCAACCAAAGTCTGGGTAAAGGCCTGGGCAGCGTATCTATTAGCGGGCTGGTTGAAGATTATTGGGATGATAAACGCACCAACAAATCTATCAGCGTTGGCTATAACGGCGGCTTTAGAAATGTGAACTTCTATCTGGGCTATAGCTATAGCCGCTATACCTGGAGCAACAATAGCTCCGACAGCGACGCGCAGGACGATCAGCGCATTACGTTGACCGTCACGCTGCCAATCAGCAACTGGCTCCCTGGCACCTACACCAGCTATCAGCTCACCAATAGTAACCCCGGCTCGACGGATCAATCCGTCGCTATCGGCGGCGTGGGGCTGGAAAACGATAGCCTGGACTGGAGTATCCAGCAGGGATATAGCAACCGTGAGTATTACAGCGGCGACATGCGCGCTACCTATAACGGTTCCCAGGGCAGCATCAATGCCGGTTATAGCTACGATCGTGACAGTCAGCGCGTGGATTATGGCGCCAGCGGTAGCATTATCGCCCACGCCGACGGTATTACGTTAGGACAGGACATCACCGATGCCGCCGTGCTGGTTAAGGCTCCAGGCTTAGATAACGTCAAGCTGACTACCGATAGCACTATCTCAACCGACTACCGCGGCTATGCCATCGTGCCTTACGTCACCCCTTATCGCCGCACTGATATTACCCTTGATAGCACCACGCTTGGTGATGATATGGAACTGCCGGAAACGACGCAAACCGTGGTGCCAACCCGCGGCGCCATTGTACGGGCCAACTACGACGGCAAGATCGGACAACGCGCCTTTATTCACCTGAAAACGGCTAGCGGTCAAGACGTTCCTTACGGCGCTATGGTCTTACTGGCCGACGATGCGAAAAGCCAGGCGAGTATCGTCAGCGACGCCGGGATGGTCTATATGTCCGGTCTGCAGCAAACCGGGACGCTCAACGTACAGTGGGGAAAAAGTAGTTCCCAGCAATGTAAAGCCCCCTTCACATTACCTCCGCGGGAAGGCAAAACCGCTGGCTTAAACCAGATCGAAGCGGTGTGTCGCTAGCCATTATTTAAGGACGAATATTGATGAAGAGAATGTTTATTCTATTAATGCTTTTAGTTATCTGCGGTGAGGCGACTGCAAAATGTAGTTACTCAGGCAGCATCCAGCGGCAAGCATTTACTATTAGAGCAAAAATACCGACAGACGACTCAATTCCAGTGGGAAGCATATTATATTCGGCTAAATACGGCACTGGTAACTATAAAAACTTCTCATGTAGCCAAAAAACTAACGATCAGTATATAACTACCATCAGTACACCAGAAGTAGCTGGCGTTACAGGAATACAGGGAAAGCCAGTATATGAAACTGGAATTGATGGTATTGGATTCCAGGTATCCGATCTTCTGGAAAGCAAAAATGGCGCATTAGTGCCTGCTGTCGCGGGCTCAGTACTAGTACCATTTGAAAATACGTCAGATAATTACTATAAATTCATTACCGTGTGGTTTATCAAAACCAAGCAGGTCATTGATACTTCAGGTTCGGACTCAAACCCATCAATAAGTTTCTCTGTCGGCAATCCTACCACCAACCCTGGAAGTAATGACAAACTATTATATACAACCAATATCAAGCTAAAAAACACCAAATATCAGGCAACCTCATGTGACATATCACCATCCAGTTCACAAATAACGCTCGGCCGGATTAAAAAAAGCACGCTAATGTCGGTCTCCCGCGGCGGCGTCACGCCAGAGCAAAAGAATTTCTTATTAACCATTACCTGCCCTGCAGGTTCCATCGGGAATACTTTAATGTACTGGTTTAATCCGATAGGCACCGCGAGCACATCTGGCGATGGTATCATTGATAATATGATAACCGACGATTCTGGCGCCAAAAATGTTGGTATCATTTTCAAACAAACTGGCACCCCGTTAGTCTTTTATGATATGGATAGCTACAGTTTTAATAGTGCTGCAACATCGCAGGTGATCAATCTCACCGCTGATTACTATCGCAAAAGCAATAGTGTTGACGACATTACAAATGGTAGAGTTAAAGCAATGTTAGAAGTAGTTATTCAGGAACAATAAAATCCTCAAACAGACATGAATTCTACATGAATTCATGTCTGTTGAGTTGTTTAAACTACAAACCTCATTTACATTTTCTTCCGTCCTATAATTAGGCCAACTAGTAATAATATTAATTTAAAGGAATAAATATGAAGGAATTAACTGTATTTGAAATGGAAGAGATCTCCGGTGGTTACACTTGGGATTTCTCATCAGTTACCTCCACTATCACTTCACTAGCTAGCAATGCGGTAGAGGCTCTTGCTATTGGAACATTAGGTGCCATTATTGTGTCAGCCGTCGGCACGTGGATTGGTGGTGTTCAAGGCGGTCATAATGGTGGTATTTTGGGACTTGGCCTACTTGGTAATGCTGTAGGGGCTGTTGTTGGCTTTGTTCTTGGTGCTATTACCGGAGCTGCTGGAGCCGTCGCATTCGGTTGGGACAAGTCAATGGCTATTTTCCAGGAATTTATAGATAGTGCCCTTGATGGTACCTTTGCACCGGGATCTTGATAATAATTTCGCGCGTTGGAAAAAGTTCCATAGAATAAACAAAGGCCTTTAGGCCTTTGTTTTATATCCAATCCAAGCCAAAGTAAATATAACTTATCAATATGAATAAAAATCTCTATCGCAAGGAAGCGATCGAATACAAAAGGCATCACTGGAAAGGGAAAGCCTTGTTGCTCGCTGGTTTACCCGCCTGGTTAATCGCCTTATTGTCGGCATTATTTCTCATTGCGCTTATCTGCGCATTGATATTTTGCAAGTTTACCCAGCGTGTCGATGTTAAAGGCGAAGTCATTACCCTGCCTCACTCAATTAACGTCTTTGCGCCACAGCAGGGGTTTATCGTCAAGCAATTCGTAAAAATTGGTGACGTCGTTAAAAAAAACCAACCGCTATACGAGATTGATGTTTCCCGCAGCACCACCAGTGGCAATGTTAGCGCGGCACAGATAGAAGTTATCAATGAAAAAATCGCCAACTCTGAAGATATTATTAAAAAACTGGAAGATAATAAAAACCAGACGTTAAATGCGCTGAATGCGCAGTTGAAAACTACCACTGCCTCCCTGAAGGAGACCAACCGTATGCTGGTCAACACCCAGGTAGGCCTGAAGAAAATGCATGATAACCTTTCCAGCTACGATAAATACCTTAGCAACGGCCTGATAACAAAAGATCAGTATAACTATCAGCACTCTTTATACTTTCAGCAGCAGAGTGCCTACCAGTCTTTAGTTAGCCAAAAAATGCAACTCGAATCGCAAATTACACAACTTAATAGCGATATAATCACTAAAGCTGCTGATTTTGACAACCAAATTTCCAGTCAATACAACCAGGCCAATGATTATAAAAATCAGTTAGTGGAATCTAATGCTAACGGTAATATTATTATCAAATCGACCAGCGATGGCAGGATTGAGTCACTGTCGGCTACCCAAGGGCAAACCGTTGATAATGGAAGTAGCCTGGCCCAGATAAAACCGACCGGAAACGTTGAGTATTATCTCATTCTGTGGCTACCCAACAATACCATTCCGTATTTAAAAACGGGAGATACCATCAATATTCGCTATGATGCCTTCCCATCGGATAAATTTGGTCAATTCCCAGGAAAAATTATATCCATATCATCAATGCCAGCGTCACGGCAAGAAATGTCTGAATACACCAACGTCAGTAACGGTACCAATCAGCAACAAGAACTGGCGCTGTATAAAGCGATTGTCAAAATTAAAGATAAACAGTTCGAATATGACGGGAAAAAGCTAAGCCTCTCCAATGGGCTTAAAGCACAGGCTGTTGTCTTCCTTGAAGAACGCCCTCTCTACATGTGGATGTTTACTCCGGTTTATAAGATTACTCAAAGCGTGAGCGGCCCGATTCATGACTAATGAACTGTTTGAAAAAATTACGGCGAAAGTTAATTTTTCGATATTGAGAAAGACGCCGGTCATATTGCAATCTGAAGCCGCCGAGTGTGGCATTGCCTGTCTGGCAATGGTTTGCGGCCATTATGGTCTCGATATTGATCTGTTCAATTTCCGTCAACGCTTTGGCAGCCCCTCCCAGGGGGTAACGTTGATGTCATTGAGCAAAACGGCAGAACATGCTGGCTTAAAAAGCCGTGCGCTGTCGCTCGATCTTGATGAAATCAGACAATTAAAGCTGCCCTGCGTTATCCACTGGGGAATGAACCACTACGTCGTGCTCACCAAAGTACGCAAATCTAGCTTTGTGGTTCACGACCCGGCGCTGGGTAAACGCATTATCGGCATTCAGGAAATGTCGAACAACTTTACCGGCATCGCGTTAGAGTTATGGCCCGATCAGAACTTCCAGCAGGAAAAAGCCAAATCTCGCCTGCGTTTGTTAGATCTGATGCGTAATATTGTTGGCTTAAAATCAGCGCTGCTGAAAATTTTCGCCTTTTCCGTCGTCGTTGAAGCGATTGGACTACTGTTGCCAATAGGCACGCAGTTGGTCACTGACCACGTGATCATGGCCCACGATCAAAGCCTGCTCTCGGTTATCTGTATTGGTCTGGTCTTCTTTACCCTCTTCCGCACCTTTATCAGTATGCTGCGCGCATGGACTTCACTGACGCTCAACACGCTAACCAATATTCAGTGGAAAACCACTCTATTCGATCATTTGGCTAGCCTGCCGCTGGCATTTTTCGAAAAGCGTCATCTGGGGGATATTCAGTCCCGTTTCTCTTCGCTGGATACCATTCGCTCCACGTTCACTAATAGCATCGTCAGCGGCATTATCGATCATGACGATCGGCCTGCTGATTATGCTCACCCTGTACGGCGGTTGGCTAACATGGGTCGTCGTTGGCTTTACCTTATGTTACGCCCTTATGCGTCTGGGAACTTATCGCTTCTATCGCCGCGTTGCTGAAGAACAGGTAATCAAAGGCGCGCGCTCCAGTTCACACTTTATGGAGTCGCTATACGGTATTTCGACCATCAAAGCGCTGAACCTGAAAGAACGCCGCTCTCAGCACTGGCTGAATATCAACATCGACGCCTGTAATGCGGGGATCAAACAGACCCGTTTCGACATGATGTTTAGCGGTATCAATACCTTTATTACCGCCATCGATCAGGTTGCGGTACTGTGGCTGGGCGCCATTATGGTTATTGATAATGAAATGACCCTCGGTATGTTTATGGCTTTTAACGCCTACCGGGGCCAGTTCTCCCAGCGCGCATCCAGCCTGGTTGATCTTACCATGCAGCTACGCATGCTCTCGCTGCATAACGAGCGTCTTTCAGAGATCGTCTTCAGCGAACCAGAGCAAGAGCTACCGTCACGTGAAGTCTTTTCGAAGGATGCCGGCGCCAGGCTTGAAGTCAGAAATCTCAGCTATCAATACGATCCCTTTTCGCAGCCGATTTTCTCAAATCTGAACATCACCGTTGAGCCGGGGGAATCCGTCGCGCTGGTCGGCCCGTCCGGCGTCGGTAAGACCACGCTATTGAAAGTGATGTGCGGGCTGCTCTCGCCCACCAGCGGCGACGTCTTCGCCGATAATCTCGATATCCAGAAGATAGGTCTAAATAACTATCGCCAGGGAACCGCCTGCGTGCTGCAGGAGGACCGCCTCTTTTCCGGGTCGCTTATCGATAATATCAGCGGTTTTGAAGATAACGCCGATGTGGATTTTGTCGTCGAATGCGCCAAACGCTGCAACATTCACGACGAAATTATGAAAATGCCGATGGGCTATGAAACCATCGTTGGTGAGTTGGGCCTGGGGATTTCCGGGGGCCAAAAGCAACGTATTTTGATTGCCCGCGCGCTTTACCGTAAACCGAGCATTCTGTTTATGGATGAGGCCACCAGCCATCTTGATTTAAGAAATGAGTCGGTTATCAACCAGTCTATTTCAGGCCTCAGTATTACCCGCGTCATCGTCGCCCACCGCCCGTCAACCATCGCCTCTGCCGATCGGGTTATTGATTTATCGCAGTCAAGAATACCAATGCCAGCGTAAGGAGAAGAGTATGCAAGGAACGTTTATTGGTTTTAACACCGCCGGAATTACCTACGAAAACCATTTCATGGCGCTGCTGCTGAAAGTAAAACATCAGAATGGCATGTTTCAGACGTACTATTTGCAGGCGCCGGTGCTGGCTGACCTGCTCATGGTCCTGGCAAACCGGATGTCTATTTTCTTGCAGAGATTACAACAGGATGGCGAGAATGAGGCTCAGAAAGTGGAGCTTCTTGCCTACAATGAAACGCTAATAGCCAACACGCCAGAGATAGATATGTTGGAGGTACAAAACCCCAACCCGGAGCTGCGAATCATGTCGATCACCCTGAAACCAGGGGAAACAGAATCGACGCTGATATTAATGCTGCAGAACGAGCAAATAGCAACTCTACGGATTGATGACCGCCAGGTCGAAGCGCTGATATTGGGGATCCAACAATCTCTCACCATGGCCGCGGACACGAAACTGAATGAATATTTAGCTTTGGCTCTGGACTTCGTACTGCTGTATACCGTCGATTTAACGACCCAACCTAATATCGAGTACCAGCAATACGCTCAGGAAGAGTGGAAGTTAAATCTGTTCAACCATCATCTTGGCGTGCTGTATAGCTACGAGCAGGAAGAGGGTAAAAAAGTACTCTCTGGCGCGGTGATTAAAACCAGCGCCGCGCATCAGTCAGATTTTGAAAAAAGTATCGCGCTACGTCTGATTGAAAAGAGCCAGAAGCTAAAACAAGTTCACAACCAACATACACCGTATCAAATCTTCAGCAAGGTGATTCCATCCGCACCGGGACAAATGCTGACTAAGGATGAATGCTTAAAGTCATTGCACGAATTCTACGTGGCTACCAAAGCAGCGCTTGAGGCATAAATTGTTAAGCACTCTCTGCGCAGGCAGAGAGTGCTTAACGCATCAGTTCGGGCACTTATAAACCTGGCCGTTCATCTGGCTATCGGTCGGGACAAAGCTCGACAGCAGATTTTGCGTCGGGCTGCTCACGCCATAAATGACGTTACCGCCCATGGCCGCCGCCTGGTTACGCAGCGCATTCGCCGCGCCGCGCATCGAGCCGCCTTCATCGCCATTCTGCCCGGACAGCCAGTTGCTTTGCGTGCCGGTTGCCGTCCCTAACAGCTGGCATTCCGTTCCCGGTTTATCTTCAACAAAACGCACGCTCTGGCCGCCTGCGGTTAATTCGTTGCTGGAACTGCAACCCGCTAACAATAAAGCTGCGCCGACAATCCCTGCTAAATATTTTACCTGCATGTTATTCCCCAATGAGCTGGACGCACTGGCCCGGATGTAAACCTTATACTAAAAAGCCAGCAAAAAGAAAAACCCCCAGCCATTTCTGACCGGGGGTTTCTGCATTTTTATGCCGTATAGCGCACGATTACATCATGCCGCCCATACCGCCCATGCCGCCCATACCGCCAGCAGCACCTAAGTCAGGCGCGTCGCCTTTCGGCAGGTCGGTCACCATGCACTCGGTGGTGATCATCAGACCAGCAACGGATGCCGCGTACTGCAGCGCAGAACGGGTGACTTTAGTCGGATCCAGGATACCGAAGTCGATCATGTTGCCGTACTCTTCGGTAGCCGCGTTGTAACCGTAGTTACCGTCGCCTGCTTTCACGTTGTTGGCAACAACAGACGGCTCTTCACCTGCGTTGGAAACGATCTGACGCAGCGGCGCTTCCATTGCGCGCAGCGCAACTTTGATACCGACGTTCTGATCTTCGTTCTGACCGGTCAGGCCAGCGATTTTCGCCGCCACGCGGACCAGCGCTACGCCGCCGCCAGCTACCACGCCTTCTTCAACCGCAGCACGGGTCGCGTGCAGGGCATCGTCAACGCGCGCTTTTTTCTCTTTCATTTCAACTTCGGTAGCAGCACCGACTTTGATTACCGCAACGCCGCCGGCCAGTTTAGCCACGCGCTCCTGCAGTTTTTCACGGTCGTAATCAGAGGTCGCTTCTTCGATCTGCTTACGGATCTGAGCAACGCGGCCCTGAATTGCGGCTTCTTCGCCAACGCCATCGATGATGGTGGTGGTGTCTTTGTTGATAACAACGCGTTTCGCCTGACCCAGGTCTTCCAGAGTCGCTTTTTCCAGCTCCATACCGATCTCTTCAGAGATAACGGTACCGCCAGTCAGGGTCGCGATGTCCTGCAGCATAGCTTTACGACGGTCGCCGAAGCCCGGCGCTTTAACCGCTGCAACTTTCACGATGCCGCGCATGGTGTTAACAACCAGGGTCGCCAGCGCTTCGCCTTCAACGTCTTCAGCGATGATAACCAGCGGTTTGCCAGCTTTCGCTACGGCTTCCAGAACCGGCAGCATTTCGCGGATGTTGGAGATTTTTTTGTCAGCCAGCAGGATGAACGGGCTTTCCAGTTCAACAGCGCCGGTGTCCGGCTTGTTGATGAAGTAAGGGGACAGGTAGCCGCGGTCGAACTGCATACCTTCAACGACGTCCAGCTCGTCTTCCAGACCGGTGCCGTCTTCAACGGTGATAACGCCTTCTTTACCGACTTTATCCATCGCTTCAGCGATCAGTTTACCTACGGTTTCGTCGGAGTTAGCGGAGATAGTACCAACCTGAGCAATGGCTTTAGAGTCAGAGCACGGGACGGACAGCGCTTTCAGTTCTTCAACAGCGGCAACGACAGCTTTGTCGATACCACGTTTCAGATCCATCGGGTTCATGCCCGCAGCAACGGCTTTCAGACCTTCGTTAACGATAGCCTGAGCCAGTACGGTTGCGGTGGTGGTACCGTCGCCTGCAGCGTCGTTCGCTTTAGAGGCAACTTCTTTCACCATCTGCGCGCCCATGTTTTCGAATTTGTCTTCCAGTTCGATTTCACGAGCAACGGAAACGCCATCTTTAGTGATGGTCGGCGCGCCGAAGGATTTGTCCAGAACAACGTTACGGCCTTTCGGGCCCAGGGTGACTTTAACTGCATCTGCCAGTACGTTTACGCCGCGCAGCATTTTTACACGAGCGTCGTTACCGAATTTTACGTCTTTTGCTGCCATTTCTTTTATTCCTCAAATTCGTTCAGGGTCGTGCGAATTACGCTTCAACAATTGCCAGGATGTCGCTTTCGGACATGATCAGCACTTCTTCGTTGTCGATCTTCTCAGACTTCACGCCGTAACCATCGTTGAAAATCACGATGTCACCAACTTTAACGTCCAGCGGCTGCACAGTTCCGTTTTCCAGGATGCGGCCTTTACCGACAGCGATGATTTCGCCACGAGTTGATTTAGCTGCCGCAGAACCGGTCAGAACGATGCCGCCTGCAGATTTGGTTTCAACTTCTTTACGTTTGACGATCACACGATCATGTAACGGACGAATACTCATTGATAGCTCTCCTTCGAGAAAGTCATTATCAGTTATGGATGGCGCCGGGCCGTAAACGGTTTCCGACTAGTGCAGAGAGAGATGGGGATGGCCATTTACGGCTTCCAGGGGAAAATTAAAAAAAAATTTCCGCCTGTGCGCTGACGCGCAAAAATATTCCCGCGGCGGCTGCGCTATCTGGCGCAAAGGGTTGTGATAACATCGTTTTTTTGCCGCGCGCAGGGTTGAGTCATGAGTGGGTTAAAACAGGAGCTGGGGTTAGGTCAGGGAGTCGGGTTGCTTTCAACATCACTACTGGGAACCGGCGTGTTCGCCGTACCGGCGCTGGCGGCGCTGGTCGCTGGCGATAACAGCCTGTGGGCGTGGCCAGCGCTGATTCTCCTGGTCTTTCCCATCGCTATCGTGTTTGCCGTGCTTGGGCGCCACTTTCCCAGCGCTGGCGGCGTGGCTCATTTTGTGGATATGGCGTTTGGCCCGCGTCTGGCGCGGGTAACCGGTTGGCTGTTTTTATCAGTCATCCCGGTGGGTTTACCCGCCGCCCTCCATATTGCTACCGGGTTTGGCCAGGCGTTGTTCGGCTGGCACGATACTCAGCTGTTGCTTGCCGAGCTCGGCACGCTGGCGATCGTCTGGTGGGTGGGCTCGCGCGGCGCCAGTTCCAGCGCTAATCTACAGACGCTGGTCGCGGTAATGATTGTCGCGCTGATCGTCGCCATCTGGTGGCGCGGCGGCATAAACCCGGCGCAGATCCCTTTCCCGCAGCCTAAAGACGTCGACACATCGCAGCTGTTTGCTGCGCTATCGGTAATGTTCTGGTGCTTCGTCGGCCTTGAAGCCTTTGCTCATCTGGCATCAGAGTTTAAACGTCCGGAGCGCGACTTCCCCCGAGCGCTGATGATTGGCTTATTGCTGGCAGGAACCGTTTATTGGGGCTGTACCGTGGTGGTACTGCATTTTCGCGCCTTCGGTGCGGAAATGGCGGCGGCGGCCTCGCTGCCAAACATCGTGGTACGGCTGTTCGGCGTGCAGGCGCTGTGGGTCGCCTGCGTGATCGGCTATCTCGCCTGCTTCGCCAGCCTCAATATCTATATCCAAAGTTTTGCCCGCCTGGTCTGGTCGCAGGCGCAGTTCAAGCCGGAAGGTTATCTGGCCCGCCTGTCGCCGCGTCAGGTACCGCGCAATGCGCTGAATGCGGTCTTAGGCTGCTGCGTACTCAGTACGCTGTGCATTTACTGGCTGAACATTAATCTCGATGCGCTGATCGTCTATGCCAACGGCATTTTCATCATGATTTATCTGCTGTGCATGCTGGCGGGATGCCGACTCCTGCACGGTAAATACCGCGTGCTGGCCATTGTGGGCAGCGTGCTCTGCGTTTTGCTATTGGCAATGGTCGGCTGGAAGAGCTTGTACGCCATTATTATGCTGGCGGTGCTGTGGTTCGCCTTACCTGCACGGTCATCCTCAGCAAGCCGATAACAAAAAACCGGCGCAGGCCGGTTTTGTCGTTTTAGCGGTCGTCTTTGTGATCCAGACGGTCGCGTTCGTCGTCTTTGCGCTGGAACTCCCCTTCGAAGGTGTCTCCGTTGCCGGCGCCAGCGCTAAAACCGCCGCCCGGCATCCGGCTAAAGCGCAGATACGGCATCAGTTTTAAAGTCATCAGCTTTTGCACCGGCGGCAACAGCAGCAGCAGGCCGAGGAAGTCGGTAAAGAAGCCCGGGATCAACAGCAGCAGCCCGGCGATAATCAGCGACACGCTTTTGATCATTTCTGCGGCAGGGCTTTCG
>OGEH01000940.1_pt1 | contig 14547 bp, 6 predicted proteins | sample 1570681 | NCBI WGS metagenome assembly OGEH01 (sample SAMEA2582126, study PRJEB24529) | metagenome | biome: Human gut stool | place: China | collected 2011 | reverse complement strand
CGATGTCCTGCGGATTCAGGAAGTTGATGTTGTCGTTGAACAGTCCGTCCACGACATAGAGTGGCTTGTAGCCGTTGATGGAGTTTGTTCCGCGTACACGGATTTCCGGGTCGGAGCCTGCCTTGCCGGAGTTTATCACCTGCACGCCGGCAATCTTGCCTTGTAGTGCGGATACGGGGTTGACCACCGGCTTGTTGGCGATTTCGTCGCCTTTAATGTTGGTGATGGAGCCCGTAAGGTCTCGCTTCTTGGCGCTGCCATAACCGATGACCACGGTTTCGGCCAGCATCTGCGAGTCGTCTTTCATCTGGACGTTGATTACCGACTGGCTGCCTACCTTGACAGCTTGCTTCACCATGCCTACATAGGAAAAATCCAATGTGTTCTCCGGGGTGGCCTGGATGGAGTACCGGCCGTCTATGTCGGTAATCACGCCGTTGGAGGTTCCTTGTACCAATACGGTGGCGCCGATTAGCGGATCACCCAGTGCATCGGTCACAGTACCGGTTACTGTTTTTTCCTGTGCCGATGCGGCGACACTTGCCAGCAGGCACACCGTCAGAAATAGGTTTCTTAGTCTTCCGGTTTTCTTCTTGGGAAGGTTTAGGTTCTTCTTCATTACATTCATCTTTTAGTGGATAACTAATTCAGTTTTCTCCTCTGAACAATCAAAATGCAAAAAAGATTTGGTGACGGTGTTAAAAAAGGGCAGCCCGGTTCTTGCGGACTGCCCTCTTACCTAAAAGCAAAACTATACCTATTTCAACTCAAAACTCGTAGTCTTTACATCGCGGCTGTTGGGTCCAATCATTACGTGGAACTCGCCGGGTTCGTATACATACTGTATGTCGTAGTTGTAGAACTTCAGCAATTCGGGGGTAATGGTGAAGGTCACCTGCTTGCTTTCGCCTTTCTTCAGGTGGATGCGCTCGAAGCCTTTCAGCTCTTTCACGGGGCGGGTAATGCTGCCCACCAGGTCGCGGATATAGAGCTGCACGATTTCATCCGCATCGTAGTTGCCCGTATTGGTCACGGTTACGGAAGCAGTCAGTTTGCCGTCTGCATTCAGTTGCTTGGAACTGAGCGTGATGTCACTGTACCGGAAGGTGGTGTAGCTCAAGCCATAGCCGAAGGGATATAGTGGGTCGTTGCTCACATCCAGGTAGTTGCTGCGGAACTTCTCGAACCATTTGCCTTCTTTCAAAGGACGTCCGGTATTCTTGTGGTTGTATGCCATAGGCAACTGGCCTACATTCTGCGGGAAGGTGGTGGTCAGCTTACCGCTGGGGCAAACGTCTCCGAACACTACATCGGCAATGGCATCGGCAGCTTCGCTACCTCCGAACCATACATTCAGGATGGCGGGGACATGCTTATCCTCCCAAGTCAGCACTACGGGACGTCCGGAGAACAATACCAATACTACGGGCTTGCCCGTTTTCAGCAATGCTTCCAGCAGGTGTCGCTGTGCGTCCGGCATTTCCAGTTCGGAACGGCTGCTGCTCTCACCACTCATCTCGGAAGACTCGCCGAGAGCGGCTACGATGACATCGGCTTGTGCGGCTACTTTCAGGGCCTCGTCCAGCAGTTCTTGGTCATTGCCGCGGGGCAGTTCACGGCCGAACATCGTGGCGCGTGTCTGGTAGTCGGCATCGTACATCAAGTTGCTGCCTTGTGCATAGAGAATGTTGGCCTTGGAGCCGACAGCATTCTTGAAACCTTCCAATAGGGTGCTGTATCTGTCTGCCGTGGCTGCCACACTCCAAGTACCCGGCATGTTGGCACGGGTGTTGGCAAGCGGGCCAATCAAGGCGATATTGCCTTTGCGTTGCAAGGGCAGCAGATTGTCCTGGTTCTTCAGCAGTACGAATGTCTCTGTGGCAATCTGGCGGGCGATGGAACGGTGTTCGGGAGTGAACACTTCTTTTTCGGCACGCTTCACGTCGCAGTATTTATACGGATTGGCAAACAGTCCCAGCTTGTATTTGGCTTCTAGGATGCGTCGGCAGGCTTTGTCAATGTCGGCCTCAGTCACTTTGCCTTCTTTCAGGGATTTTTCCAGTGTGCCGATAAATCCGTCGGCTACCATGTCCATGTCTGTTCCGGCGGTCAAGGCACGTGCGGATACTTCCTGCAGGTCGCCGATTCCGTGGTCTATCATTTCGGAGATGGCTGTATAGTCTGTCACCACGAAGCCGTCGAAGCCCCATTGGTTGCGCAGTACGTCGGTCAGCAGCCAGTGGTTGGCAGTGGCGGGTACTCCGTCAATTTCATTGAAGGAGGTCATTGCGCTACCCACACCGGCTTCTACGGCAGCCTTGTAGGGAGGGAAGTATTCGTTGAACATACGGTTGCGGCTCATATCCACCGTGTTGTAGTCGCGGCCGGCTTCTCCGGCACCATACAGTGCGAAGTGCTTTACGCAAGCCATTATCTCGTTGTTGGCACTCATATCCTTGCCCTGATAACCGCGAATCATGGCTTGTGCAATGGCTGAACCCAGGAAGGGGTCTTCACCGTTGCCTTCTGATACACGTCCCCAACGGGCATCGCGGCAGATGTCCACCATCGGGCTGAACGTCCAGCAGATACCGTCTGCACTCGACTCAATGGCGGCGATACGGGCCGATTTCTCTATAGCCTCCATGTCCCAACTGCACGAGAGTGCCAAGGGGATGGGGAATACCGTTTCGTAACCGTGAATCACGTCCATACCGAACAGCAAGGGGATGCCCAGGCGGCTGTTCTCTACGGCAAGTTTCTGCACTTCGCGGATGTTCTTCACGCCTTTCAGGTTGAACAGACCTCCGACTTCACCGTTGCGGATTTTACCGGCAACGTCGCTGCTCTTGGCTTGTCCGGTGACGATGTTTCCCGTTACCGGCAGGTTGAGCTGACCGATTTTCTCGTGCAGCGTCATTTTGCCCATCAGCTCCGTAATGAATTTATCCATCTCCTGCGGATTGCCTTGGGATGTGTTTTCTTTGGGCGTTGCCGTCACGGTGAGGGCAGAGAAAGCCAAGGCTGCTAATAATGTGTATTTCTTCATATGATATAATTTTGATTATCCCCTCCGGCCCCCTGAAGGGGGAGGGGAATAGTGATATAGAAATTCAACTTAAGCTTAGCTGCTCCATCATGTCGCATACTAACTTCAATCGTAAATCCCTAAGCCTTAAATCCCAGCTTCTGCAATCCTTCCTGAACCTCGGGACAGCTCATGAAGAGTTTCCACAACAAGCCGGAACGATAGTTCTCAATCATCGGGGCAATGGTGCATTGGTCGATGGCAAGATAGCGGGGTACCGTCCAGTCACTTCCCTCGGAGAAGGCATCCTAGAATCCGTCCTTGCCCCAAATCCAGTCGCCTTTGGAATAGAAATACTTCAGTGCACGCATGGATTCCTCCGGTGTGTAGGGAAAACTGGACAAGGCTGCTGTCGGTGTGATGACACCATGGTCGTTGTCGCCCGGGCAGTGGGCTGCATAGCCTTTGGTAGAGTAGCTGGCGGTCAGTCCCCAGCAGTCCTCGCCGTAACCTTTGTATTGTTTGGGATTCTCCACGCAGTAGCGGTAGTTGGAGAGGGCATGGTTGCGCACCACGTTCCAGTAGTTGGCATAGCGGTCGCTCAGGTTGCGCGGGTCCAGACCGATGTGCGAGTATTGTGCCCAGAACAAGGGACCGCCCAGTTTCTCGGCTCCGTTGTGTTTCAATTCCAAAGGCAGGCCGTAGGGGGCAGAGTCGGACTTGATGCCGCCGCCGCGTGCCCAGCCGTTGTGGTAGGCTGAAGCCGGAACGGGATAAGGGGGGGCGGAGGCTGCGAGCACATACACAATCAATGCTTCGTTGTAGCCTTCCAGCGGGAAGTTCATTTCCCAGTTGTATTCGGGAGACCAGTGCCAGTAGATGACATCCTTGCCATTCTGATACCAGCTGAACTCCATCTCTTTCCACAATTGGTCAATCTTCTCTACCAGCGCCTTTTCCTGCTCGTTGCCGTCGCGGAAGTATTGGCGTACGCAAAGCAAGCTTTGCATCAGGAAGCAGCTTTCCACCAAGTCTCCGCCGTTATCTTTTTGTCCGAAAGGTTTCACCTTGCCGGTAGGGCCGTACAACCAATGGGGCCATACGCCGTGGAAGCGGTCGGCGCGTTTCAGGTAATCGGCAATCTTGGTCAGGCGCTTCACGCCTTCTTCCCTGGGGATGAAGCCGCGTTCGATGCCTACCAGCAGTCCGGCTATACCAAATCCGCTGCCGCCGGTGGTGACAACATTCTGGTCCTTTTCGGGATAATCCCCATCCAGGTGGATGCGTTCGCGTGCCAGTCCGGAGGTCGGTTCCGCACCGTCCCACATGTAGTTCAAATGTACCTTCTGGATGTAATCAAGCATTTCGTCATCCGAAGCGAATGATTCGGGACGTACTTCCTCTGTGTCGGGCTTTTCCTCTTTTCCGTTCTCTTTCCCGTTTTCCTTCAAGTCGGAAGAGCAGGATGCACAGCCCGCCAATGTGGAAATCAGGAACAAAGCCAGCACATGTATCATTATTGGTTTTTTCATATCTTTATTTCTTGTGTTTAATTTTTTGTCATCTTGCACAATGGCGAACGGCCGTTTTCGTTCAGCGCCTCGATAGTGAAGTAATAGTCCGTGTCCGCATCCAGTCCGCGGAAGTCATATTCCGTCTGTCCCAGTACCGTGATGGCATTGTACATCTTGCCTTCGGCGGTGCCGTAGTAGATGTTGTAGCCATAGGCGCTTGCTTCGGGTTGCCAGGAGATAAGGGCATTCCGGCGGTCTTTCCTGTCACGTTTCACAGTCAGTCCTTTCACGGCTTGCGGGACATCGCCGTCACCGTTCCCGAAGACGCGGAAGCCGGACAAGGCGACATTTCCCGTAGGCATGTGCACATTCTCGTATTTCAGATAACGGGCACGCAACGGCTCGTTGAGCTCGATGTAGTCGTGCGGACAATCCTTGTCACTGTCGCTCTTGTCTATGACCAATGTCCATTCTTTTCCGTCTTCGGAAGCAAAAATACGGTATTGGTGATAAATATCCATGGCACGGTTGTATTGAACCGCTTTATGGTCGTAGAAGTTCAACTGCACGGCACGTACATTCTTTGTACTGCCCAGGTCTATCCCGGCCCATTCGCCGGGGTTGCCGGAACGGGCTGCCCAGTAGGTGCGCATACTTTCGTCCGTCAGGTTGGAAGCTGCATGGATGCTATCCGTAGATGATACCTCCACCGGTTTGCCGTAGGACAGAAGCATCCATCCCGTGAAACGCTCTGCAGGGTTCTTTACGTCCATCGGTTCTGCCCAGTTGGGATAATCGCCGAAGGCAGTAGACGAATACATGACACCATCCTTGTCGAAAGCCACCGGATAAAGACCGATGCGGCGTTCGAACTTGTACTTCAGGGAGAGCATGCAGGTGGCCACGTGCCAGTAATTGCCTTTCACGTCGCAGAACGTGCCTCCATGACCGGCACCTTGCACATAACCGCCCGGCTTGTAGCACATCGGGTTATGCTTCTGGTAGACAAACGGGCCCAGCGGGGAATCCGAAACATATACGCCATCGGCATAGACTTTGAATTCAGTGCCCGGAGCACCATATTGGAAATAATATTTGCCATTGTGTTTGGTCATGTAAGCGCCCTCTGTGAATGGGCGGAGCGTCACCTCGTCATCGTTGTTCATTCCGAAACGTTCCCAGCCGTGTTCTTCCGGGCGGAGCATCATCACGTCGTGAATCTTGCTGATGGGATAGAAATCATTCCGGTCCAGTTCCACCGCCTTTAGCGGATATTCATTGCTGGAGCCATAATACATATACAGTCTGCCGTCATCGTCCAGAAACATGCAGGGGTCCCATGTGGGAAGCACATTCTTTTCGATGGCACGTTTGAAACGTCCCGTTTTGGGGTGTGTGCTGTACCACACGGCAAGGCCTTCGTAGGTGGAGCCGGTATAGAACAGCGTGTCACCGCTTACATAGGCTGCCGGCGCGCACTGGTCGTCGTCCGTAGGCTTGCGTTGGAAGCCGGCAGGAACGAAATCCCAATCCACCAGGTTCCTGGAATAGTGAAAACCGCCCTGGTTGGTGGAGAACAGAAAGTATTCTCCCTTGTATTCCACCGCCATCGGGTCGGCAGAGGAACGGAACGAACCGTTGGGACGCACATTGTTGTTGAAAGGCTCGAAGTTATAACTGATGTTCATCGGATTGCAGAAGGTGCGCGACAGAGGCGCCTGCGGGTCATACCACCGGGTCGCCTGGGCGGGACGGCGGATTGCGGTTGCCTTGTGTACCTCTTCTTCCATCACTACCTCAATATCGGTTTCATCCAGTGCCAGGATTCTGTTCACTATCTTTTTCCCGGGATAGTAGACATACAGGTGCACGTCGTTCTTCGCTCCTTTGATGGCAAAGCTGCCGTCGTGGGCAGTGGTATTGTGCATGGGACTTGCGAAGAACATGACTGTGGCGCCTGCGAGTGGCTGGCGGTTGGTGTCCAGTACGTGTCCTTTTACGATACGGTCTTGGGTTACAGTGATGTAATAGTCACTGACTTGCCCCTTCACCACTTTGATGGAATCGTCAGGGGTTGCCTTTGCCGCCAGAGCGGCAAAGGCTATTCCACAACTGATTAGGAATCTTTTTACCATATTGGAGCGGATTTATTCGGCAATTCCGTCAATGGGTTCCAGCTTCAGGTCGGGAAGGTCGTCCAACTGGTTGGCCGGTATGGGCCAATAAGTCTTTTCTGCTGTCCATCCTTTGGGACCGAGTACGGTGGCGGCATCGCCGGTACGCACCAAGTCCACATAACGGGCACACCATTCGCCGCAAAGCTCCATCCGGCGTTCGTCCATCACGTCTTTCAGGGTAACACCGGTTTTGGTGCTCATGCCTGCACGCCGGCGCACTTCGTTGTAGCCTGCGTCTCCATCCTTGCCCAGTCTGACTTTGGCTTCGGAGTTCATCAGCAGCACTTCGGCATAGCGGATGATACGCACATTGTTGTTGGCTCCGTAGGTCGTACGTGGAAGAGTCATCTGATTGTAGGGAAGGTAACCTTTGCCGTTCCAACAGTCGGTCTTGGTGGCCGATGTGGGACCTACCTGCCAACCCTCGCGTGTCTTGCTCAGGGCTTTCAGGAAAGAAGTCTCGGCACGCACACCTTCGCCACGGGCTTCGGCCCATGCCACGAACTCGGGTTCGTAGCCGATGAAGTTCCAGCCGCCTATGGACTTGGCTCCTTCGGCCTGCTTGTAGCTGATGGTGCCATCTGCGTTCACTACTTCAACATACTTCTCTGCCATGTTCGGACCCTGGAAGTTGAACCACTGGTCTACGCCCAGATAATCGCCCGAACCATTGCCGTAGTCCGTCACCTGGCATTCGAACAAAGACTCGTCACACAACTTTCCGGGAATCTTGAACAGTTGGTAGAAGTCATCGTAGAGACGGAATCCGCCATTCTTGATGATGTCGTCGGTCAGAGTCTCCACTTGGGCATAGTCTCCTTTCAGCAGATAGACGCGGGCGGCAAGTGCTTGGGCGGTGAAGGCTGTCACGGCTCCCTTGTGCTCCATCTGGTTGGGACGCATGCGGGGCAGTTTTCCGATGGCATAGTTCAAATCTTCCAGCATATAATTATATACGGCGTCTACGGTAGAACGGCGGAAATCGGTCTGCAGGTTGTCACGGTAGATGACGGTGGGGCCGAAGTTGGTCACCAGGCAGTAGTAGGCCCATGCGCGGATGGTACGCACTTCGCCGCAATAGGATTCGTAGGTCTTGTAGTCTTCGCTTCCTGCTGCAAGGTGTTCGGCATAGCTGTCGAGGCTTTGCAGGGCGGCATTGGTGATGCGGATGATGTCGTAGAAGTTCATCCATACCTGGTTCAGCGCCCAGAAGGAGTTGTTATAGTTGAACTTGCGTCCGAAGGTCACGGCATCGCCCTGGTCGTCGGTACGGCCCGACCACACGTCACCGTCGCGGGTGAACATCAATAGTGCGTTGCACCAGTGCATGCCCTGTGTGCGTACTTTGGAGTAGGCACCCACTACGGGTTGGTACATATTGTTCTTGTTGGTAAAGTCTACGCCTTGTTCGGGAACTTTGTTCTCCGGATCGATTTCTATGAAATCGGTGCAAGCGGTGGCTCCTCCCAGCACCATCATGGCGGGAAGTATATATGCGAATGTTTTCTTTAAGAATTTCATTGTTTTACGTTTTAGGGTTTAGAAATCTATTTGCACTCCGAAAGTATAGGTTGAAGTCAGAGGGTATACTTCGGTATCCCAACCTTCGGCATCCGACACTTCAGGTGTGAAGCTGTTGGCCTTGAAGGTAGTGAAGGGGCGGTCGGCCGTCAATGAGAGGCGGAGTCCCGGCATCACGTAGCTGCCTATCTTCAAGTTCTTGAACGAGTAGCCCAGCGTGATGTTCTGGATGCGGAAGTAATCGGAGCTTTCTACGAAATAGGAAGCGTTGTTACTGTCTGATTTGTTCCAGGTTTTGAGAAGAGCCTTGGCCGACGGATGTTCGTTGGTAGAGCCTGCACCCGTCCAGCGGTTCTCATACTGTGCGCGGTCAAAGTTATAGTAGTCGGCTGCATAGCGCAGGGCACGCTTACGGTTCCACAGTTCGCCGCCTGCTTGTCCGTAGGTAGTGAGGCTGAAGTCGAAGTTCTTATAAGAGAATCCGGCATTGAAGCCATAAGTAAAGCTGGGCACGTATGAGCCCAACACCTGCTTGTCGTTTCCGTCTATCACATGGTCGCCGTTCACGTCCTCGTAGATGAAGTCGCCGGGTTCCAGTCCGTTGGCCACGGCGATGGGGTCGGCAGCACATTGTTCAGGAGTCTGGTAGATGCCGATGACCTTGTAGCCATAGAATGAGTTCATCGTCTCGCCCACCATATTCACGGTCTTTCCGCCTTTGAAGATTTTCATGTTTCCTTTTAGGCTTTTCACTTCGTTATGCAGATAAGAGAGATTGACGCCGATGTTGTAATTGAAGTCCTGGCCAATCTTGTCGTTCCAGTTCAAGGAGAGGTCGATACCGGTATTCAGAATCTGTCCGTTGTTGCCGGCCAGCAGCTCGCCACTCATCGGGAGCTTGGGTGAAATCACGGCGTTGTCAGTCAGACGGTAGTACCAGTCGATGTCGGCGTTCAAGCGGTTCTTCAGTGTACTGAAGTTGACGCCCACGTTGGTTTCGTTCACTACTTCCCAACCCAGCCAGCTGAAGTTGGTGGTGTTGATGAATCCGTCGATGGCGGTATTGGGACCGAATACGGACTGTACGTTCTGTATGCTTGCGAAGCCTGCACTGGCAGCAATCTTGTCGTTACCCAGCTTACCCCAGCTGGCACGCAGCTTCATGTAGTCGAAGATATTCTGGTTCTTCATAAACGGTTCTTGGGAGATGACCCATGCGGCACCGATGGAGGGGAAGTAGCCCCATTTGTCGTTGTACTTGGACGAGCCGTCGGCACGGAAGGTGAACATCAACATGTACTTGTCGTTGTAGTTGTAATTCAGTCGGGTGAAATAGGAGAGACCGCGGTATTTCCAGCCGTCGTCTTTCACCGTAGCGCCTTCCTTGTTGCCCAGTGCGATGTATTTCCACACGTCCTCACCTTCGGGCACGTTGGTGGCGGTACCTTCGAGCAGGCGGTATTGCTCTTGACGCATGGATGCACCCAGCATACCGGTAAAGGAGTGTTTGCCCCACTTGTCAGTATAAGTGGCCACGTTGTCCCATATATATTTGTAGTAGTTAGTGTTCTTTTTAGTGAGTTCGGTAACCTCTTTCTTCTGGTTGGTGCCTACATAGTAGGTAGGAGTGAACTCAGAACCGCGAATCATTGAGTAGTCGTAGCTGTAGCTACTGCGTATATTCAGCTTGTCGGGGATGAGGTTGAGCTGTGCATAGAAGTTGGTCAGCACTTGGTAGGTCTCGTTCCGGTTGTCGTAATAGTTGGCAGTGGCTACCGGATTGTTGAAGTTGTTGGTCAGGCCCACCTGCTCGGGCGATGTGTACTTCTTAGGGAACACGGCATCGTCGCGGCGGTCATCATACACCGGGATGATAGACGGTGTGTTGTATGCCTGTTGCCATGCGGCATTCTTGGGAAGCTGCTGCTGCGAGTTGCTGAATACGCCGTTGAAGCCTACTTTCAGCCATTTGCGGGCTTCGTAGTCAAGGGCGGCACGGAAGTTCAAGCGGCGGTAGTAGTTTTCCACGTCCATGATACCGTCTTGTGCCAGATAGCTCATGCCGGCAGAGTAGGTCGCTTTTTCCGTACCACCGGAGATATTCAAGCTGTGATTGGTCATCATGGCTGTGCGCAACAGTTCGTCATACCAGTTGGTATCGGCATTGAATTGCAGGTTTTCCATATTGCCTCCGAATTCGGCTACTGACTTTTCGAAAATCGACCGGTAAGCTTCCGGGTTGGCTTCCAACATCATGGTGGCATACTCGTGAGAGTTACACATCTCCAGCAGGTTGGTGGCTTTCTGAATACCTACATAACCGTTATAGGTAATCTTGGCATCCTGGTTGCGGCTTCCTTTCTTGGTGGTGATGATTACAACACCGTTGGCGGCGCGTACACCGTCGATGGCAGATGCGGATGCGTCTTTCAAGATGGTCATGTCCTGAATGTCGGAATTGTTCAGGAAGTTGATGTTGTCGTAGAACATTCCGTCCACTACATAGAGAGGAGAAGTGTCACCGAAGGAACCCATACCACGGATGGTCACTTTAGGACCTTCGCCCGGCGTTCCCGAATTGATGATGTTAACACCCGGTACCTTTCCCTGCAATGCTGCCATCGGGGAGGAGGTAGGAACATTGATAAGTTCTTTCTCTTTGACAACGTCAATCGGGGCCGTCAGGTCTTTCGCCTTGGCCGAACCGTAACCGATAACAACAACTTCTTCCAGTAGTTGTGCATCTTCACGTAGCTTTACATTAATGACGGATTGTCCCGCAGCGCTTATTTCCTGCGGCAACATGCCCAAATAGTTGAATACGAGAGTTGCGTCTTCGGGGACGCCGTTCAGTACATAGTTACCGTCGAGGTCGGTAGCTGCTCCAATAGTAGAGCCTTTTACTACAACCGTGGCTCCAATAATCGGTTCGTTGTTCTGATCAACAACAGTTCCTTTAACTGTCTTTGTTCCTTGTGCCAAAACTGTCAGTGGCAATGAGAACAAAATCATGAATAGAAGAAATAAAGTTTGCCTTCTCATAAACTAAATTTAAGAGTTAATAATTCTGCCGGCAAAGGAAGTAATTACGGTAAGTAAGGCAAAAAAAAACACTACCACGATAATACGTTTAGGGTAAAAATGGGTACCGTTTTACTACGTTTTCGTGTTACTTGTTTCTAATAATCAGTTTGTTATGATTGAATGATTTGTAGCCGCTTTATTTCAAGTCGATGAGAAAATCCACTAATCCCGTTCCGTCGGGGATATCCAGTTTCTTGCGCAAACGGTAGCGTGCTGCCTCTACTCCCCGGATAGTGAGGTTGGTCATTTGCGCAATGTCTTTCGTAGAAAGATTCAGGCGCAGCAGCGCACAAAAACGGAGGTCGGTAGCGGTAAGACTGGGATAACGTTCGCGCAAATTACGGAAGAATTTCTCATGAATCAGGTCGAAATTGTTCTGGAATACATCCCAAAATTCCTGTGTCTCGATGTTTTCGTTGATGAGCTTCAGCAGAGATTCGAGGTTCTTGCGTCCATATTGCCCTTTCACCAGGGACTCTTGTACGACAGTACGAAGTTTCTCCAGGACCTCGTTCTTGGCAAATACACCCAGTGCCATGCTGGCAAGGTCTTTACTCTTTGCCGACAACTCGGCTTCCAGCAATTGCTGTTGCTGCAGAGTTATCAGATGCTCCTGCTCGCGCATCTTGATGTTCTGCTGCACCTGCTCTGCCTCATACTCCTTCCGTTTCTTTTCCATGGCACGGTTGGCGCGCCACTTGGAGAAAAAGTAGACAAGCGCTGTGAGAACTATGAGATAGAGCGCAAAGGCATAATAGGAGAGGTAGAAAGGGCGGGCTATGGCAAAATGATATTCCACCTCACCGATTTTCTGTCCCAAATCATTATAGGCTTCTGCCTGGAATGTGTATTCTCCGTAATCCAGGCTACCGTAGCGGATTTCGGGCTCTTTCAGGTCCGATGTCAGCGCCATGCCTTGTCCTCCTTGCAGGACATAATGGAAATGTACGGACAATTTATTGTAATGCGGCAGGCTTACTGAGAACAGCAAATCCCGGTAATTGCTTTCCAGTTCGACATTTCCAGACAGAGGCAGGCGTTTCTCCTTTTTATCGGAAGAGGAAGCAGTGACCGAGCTCAGTGAGAGGGCGGACTCCAGAGTAGGACTGAGGCTGTCTGTGTTTTTGCTGTAACTGGCGATTCCGTTGTTCAGATTAAAATAGACAACGTCATTGTCGACGAACACATTGTTGTAGTTCTCTATGCATGGAGAATCAAACAGTTCGATGAGGATGCGCTGCTTCACGATGTACTCTCCTTCTGCGTACTCTGCCAGTACGTACTCATGTGAACCGGACAGCCAGAAGCGGTCGTTCGTGACGGATACCACAGAATGAGCATTCCTGATATAGGGCAGAATGGCATTCAGCTTTTGGAAGGGGATAATCTGCCGGGTGATGTCGTCATAGGTATAGAAGCCGTTGGGACTGGAAAAGACGATACGTCCTCGCATTTTCATTACTTGGATAGGGCCGATGATATATTCCGAGCCTAAATGGGAGATGTGCCGTACGCCTTTTACAGCCGACAAGTCATCGCTCAAGACTATTTTATAGACTCCCTGATACATGTGTGAAGCCCAGATGACACCGCTTTGGTCCACCTCCAAGTGCATGACCGGTGCAATGAAGCCGTCTATGACATGCGAAAAGGTCCATTGCCCGTTCTTCTTTTTATAGATACGCAAGTCGGCGTAGGATGATTCCCACAGTATCTCTTCGCCATAGAGGGTGCACTTTATCAGACACGTACTGCTGTTGGTATTGCTTATGACGGAAACGTTCCCTTTTTCACCTATTAATAAGGTATGGGCATTGTTGCCTGCAAAGAGTTGCCCGTCAATGTCCTTTACATACCAGTTCTGACCTTCGGTATGGGGAAGCAGGCGCAGATTCTCGGTAACCTGGTGGTATTCGTACAAGCCCTGGTTGGTGGCCAGATAGAAACAGTCATCCCGATGGGCTATGTCGTACACCATACCCAATTTGGTTTCATGGTTGGCAGGGGTTAGCAGCATAACGGGGGAGTTGTGGTGGATGTATGCAATGCCGTCGTCCAATGCTGCCCATACGTTGTTGTCTTTGTCACAGAACAGCCCCAGGACGGTGTTGTTGTCCAGGCGGTTGTCCAGGTTGAAGTGCCAAAGGCAATGTCCTTTGCGGTCGATGGCGTATATACCGTTCAAGACCGTGCCTATCATGAATATAGAGTCATTGGTCATTACAGCACGGTTCACCCGCTGTTTCTTTAGTTCCGTATCAATGTCCGTTTTCCAGGGAGTGATGTCACCGTTGTAGCGGAACAATCCGTTATTCTCTGTGACCATCAAGAAGCTGTCGTCCCCGTCGGGTAACAATGACACTACATTGTCATCGTTCACTTGGCTGCGGGGGAAGAGATGATGGAAATCCTTGCCGTCGAATTCATAGAAGTCCTCATCAATCATCTGTGTGTAGATATGTCCGTTTTGGGTGTAGAAGTAGAGCGGCTGTTGCTGTCTGTTGCGGAAAGCGCGTACCATCTTCCCGTCGTAGGAGAACCAGGCGCTGAACGACTGGAAGTAGATGCGACCGTCCAGCTCTACAATGTTCCATATCTCGTTGTTCTCCATGGGGAAATTTTTCAGGAATTTGCTCAAAGAATGGTACCGGAGAGTGCCTGCCTCCGAATACTTGAAATAGCCGAATTCCTCGAATGCCCCCACATAGATACGGTCTTCTTTCACATACACCGAACGGACAATATGGTTCCCCGGCACTTTGTGGAGAGTCCAGCGATAACCGTCATATACCAGGAGCCCCTGGCTGTTGCCGAAATACATTTCGCCGTTGCTGCCTTGCGCACATGCCCAGTTCTGATAACCGGCTTCATAGTCTTTGGCAAGATAGTTGGTGACGGCGGGCATGAAGGAAGAAGCCCTGGCCTGGATGAAGAGGATGAACAATAGAAGGCACACTACCCAATACTTGAAAAGCATCGGTCTTATCGTATTTTGTTTCATTTTTTCAGGTTAATCGAAGTGTTTCTTGGAAGCAAAGATACAATAAGTATTCTAAATATTGTGTTTTGATGAGATAAAAAAGGTACTTGAAGCGGTTAGGGAGGATGCTTCTTAATGAATATCCTCCCCTCTTAGTTGTTTGTCTTTTGAAATTTATTATAGGGATTGTGCGGATGATAGGACTCGAACCTACACGCCTCACGGCACCAGATCCTAAGTCTG
>OGEH01000939.1_pt1 | contig 14562 bp, 6 predicted proteins | sample 1570681 | NCBI WGS metagenome assembly OGEH01 (sample SAMEA2582126, study PRJEB24529) | metagenome | biome: Human gut stool | place: China | collected 2011 | reverse complement strand
AGCGCGAAATCAGCAGATTGGTGTTGAACGGCTTGGTGATATAGTCGTCCGCACCGATGCGTAGTCCCTCGATATTCTGTTCGATGGCAGTACGTGCCGTGAGCAGTACCACGGGAATATGGCAGGTGTTGAAGTCGCTCTTTATCTGTTTGCACAGTTCCGTTCCCGACATGTTGGGCATCACCACGTCGCTGACTACGATATTGGGCATTTCGCTGCGCACCAGTGCAAGTCCTTCCGCTCCGTCGGCCGCAGTCAGCACTTCGTAGAAGGGCTTGAAGATACCTGCCAGCATGTCGCGGATGGAGTCGTTGTCTTCCACTATCAGGATTTTTGCATCCGGGAGTCGTTTGATGGGAGCACTCTCTTCCAGCTCCGCCTTGAGCAGGGCATCGTTTTCCGGTTTGGGAATTTCTATTTGTTGCACACTGTCTGCATTCTTATTTATTTGCTCTTCGTCAAACTGTGCGTTCCCCAATTGCAGGTTTACGATGAAGCTGCTACCTTTGCCCAGTTCGCTTTCCACACGGATGGTGCCGTGATGGAGCTCCACGATACCCTTCGTCAATGCCAGGCCGATACCCGTACCCGTCTTGCTTGCATCTGTAGAGTCCATTTGGTCTATCTGGTAGAAGCGGTCGAATATCTTGTCCACTTCCCGGGCATCTATGCCGCTGCCGGTATCGGTCACGCGGATGACGGCATTGCTGCCTTCGGTCTTGATGCTGAGGGTGATGCTGTCTTCCGCCTTGGTATGCTTGACGGCGTTGGACAGCAGGTTGTTTATCACTTTCTGCATCTGTTTTTGGTCATACCATACTTCGAGGCTGTCTGTTTCCTTCTCGAAGTAGAGGCTGATTTGTTTGGCGCTGGCATATTCCAGGAAAAGCAGATAGTTTTCGTATAGGAAGTTCACGATGTTGTGTGGACTTACCTTTATCTTCATGTGCCCTTGTTCCTGCTTGCGGAAGTCGAGCAGCTCGGTGATGAGTTCCCGTAGCTGTATGCTGTTCTTGTAGATGCCCAGTACCTTGTTATATATGGCAGGCGTGAAGTTCTGGAGTTGCATCAGCGTTTCCACTTGGGCCACGATGAGTGTCAGCGGGGTGCGGAATTCATGGGAAATGTTGGTGAAGAAACGTAGCTTTGACTGGTTCAGGGCCTCTACGTCACGGATGTGCTTCTGTTCGTACTTCAGTGATTCACGCAACTTGATTCTGGACTTGTAGGTACGCACCAGATACCAGAGCAGGATTCCCGTCACTATCAGGTAGATAAGATAGGCAAGGGGAGTCTTGTAGTAGGGAGGCAACACGTGTATTGTCAGGTGGACTTGCGGACAAAGGCTCTCGTCTTTTCCGTTGGGCTTTATAATCAAGTTATTGGTTCCGGCGTTCAGGTTGGTATAGGTGATGTTGTGCAGTCCACGGGCACTGTTCCAGTCGTTGGAGAAGCCTTCCAGCTTATAGATGATGTCGTCTTTGTTGGCGGCTACATAGTTTGAAGTGGCAAACTCTATGCTGAACATGGACTGGTCAGCGTTGAGCGTAATCTCGGGGGTGCAGTACAAGGCTTGCTGCAGGATACCGGTCTCATCTCCCACTTGTATTTCCGTTCCGTTCACAATGAGGCGGGAGAGGATGATTTTGTAGGGTTTCGGCGTGAAGTTCAACTCCATTTCATGGAAAGAAATCATTCCCTGCGTGCCTCCCAGGAATATCTCTCCGTCACGGGTCACGCAAAGGGCATTCTCATTGACGGCAGTCATTGGGAAACCGTTTTCGGCACTGTAGTTCAGGAATGCCTTTTGCCGGTAGTCGAAGATGGAGAAGCCCTCGTTGGTGATGAGCAGCAGTTTGCCGCTGGTGGGGGATTCCTCCGTCTCATAGATACAGTCGCTGGAAAGGCCGTTCTTCGCTTGGTCAAAGTTCTCGAAGTCGTTGCTGGCAGGGCGGTATAAGTCCAGTCCGCTGCCCGAAGTGGCGAACCACAGATTGCCTTTGCTGTCTTGGGTAATGTTGTTTACATTGTTGTTGCTGATGCTGTGTGGGTCGGCAGTATCATGGCGGTAGTTGGTCAGTTTGCCGGTATCGAAACGGTAGCTGAACACACCTTCGCCCGTGGCTGCAATCCAGAGCGTACCGTTGCTGTCGAAAGTGACATCTGCCACCATCTTGATTTTTTTGCCTTCTTTGCTGTCCTGGAACAGTTGTTGGCATTTCCCGTTGGCAGGGTCGAAGAGGCAGATTCCGTTTTGGGTGGCTATCACCAGGTGGTCTTGGTAAGGCGCGATATCGCGGATGATGTCGGAAGGCAAGGTCTCCGGATTACCTGCTTCCATGCGGTAGTGTGTGAATCGCCCCGAGCGTATGTCCAGTCTGTTCAGTCCGCCCAGATGGGTTCCTATCCAGATGATGTCTTTGGAGGCATCATAATAGAGAGCCTTGATGTTGTTATGGGAAATACTGTTGGGACCGATTTCCGGGCGGAACCATTTGAACTCACGGGTACGGCGGTTGTAATAGTTCAGTCCGCCCCCTTCGGTGCCAATCCACAGATTGCCGTCCTTGTCTTCGATGGTGCGGCCTACAACCGGATTGCTCAGCCCCTTCTTTTCGATGGGCGAATACATATAGCGGCTGTATATCTCGTACTCGGGGTTGAAGTAGTTGACGCCGCCAAAGTAGGTCCCCAGCCACAGCGTTCCTTGGTTGTCCTTTACGATGCACCAGATGGAAGAGTGTGTCAGTCCGTCGCTCTGGGCATCACTGGCAGTGTGGTTCTGGAAGAGTCCCGTACTTTTGTCATACCGGTTCAATCCGTTGAATGTCCCAATCCAGATGTTTCCCAGATTGTCTTCACAGCAGGCTCGCACGAAGTTGGAAGAGATGCTGTAAGGGTTCTTTGCGTCGTATTCAAAGATTTCGATGGTTCCGTCGGTCTTTACATGGTGCAGCCCTTCTTCCCAGCTGCCAATCCATAACTCGCCTTCGCTGTCTTGGTATATGCTGGTGATGTTGCCTTTCAGGATGGGGTGGGTCAGCTCGTTCTTGTCCAGTTGCAGGCGGTATGCTCCGTTGGTGGTCGTTCCAATCCACATTTGTCCATTGTCCAGATGCATACAGCAGATTTCCAGACTTTTTCCGGGAAGCTGGTAATAGAGGTCAAAGTTCCCGGTCTGCTCGTTATAGCGGTAGATTTCATTCTGTTTTCCGATGAAAAGGGCCTCTTTGTAATATATGCTGTGTACATTTCCTTGCAGCAGGGTGGTGAATCTTTGGGTGGCGAGATTGAACTCGGCTACTCCTTCCGTACAGAGCAGGTAGATTTTTCCGTTACGGTTGCCGGCCATGCGCAGCACGGTGTTGCAGAAAAGGCTGTAAGGGTCGTTCTTCTGCAGCTTGTAAGTTTGTATGTCTTCTCCGTCATAACGGTTCAAGCCTTCTCGGGTTCCAATCCATAAGACACCGTTTTCATCGATGTAAAGGCTGTTCACGGAGAATTGTGACAGACCGTCGTCGGTTGTCAGATGGTTGAAGGTGATGTTCTGCGCCTGCAGGGTTGCAGCAATCATGCTTACTGAAACAAGAAGCAGCCGGATGATAAACGTTCGCACTTTTCGGGTAGTTTTTAAGGTTTCAGTTACAAATATAGGTATATTTTGTACAAGACTTCTTATTTATTAGGCAGTTTTTGCGGTTATGTTTGGATAAATGTATAATTTTGGAAGCGCGCCGAACGATACTTGTCTTTTGATAGATGGCAATCGGCGTATCTTTGTAAACAAATTAATTCATTTATTATCATGAAAGACCTTTTATCTATTGTATCTCATTTTCAAATGCAGGGTACGGTTCGTGAAATCAAGCCTTTAGGCTCAGGCCTGATTAACGATACGTACAAAGTGACCACCGTTGAGGTCGATGCGCCGGACTATGTTCTGCAACGTATCAATCATGCCATTTTCCAGAATGTAGAGATGTTACAGTCCAATATCGAGGCTGTGACCGGGCATATCCGTAAGAAGCTGGAAGAGAAAGGAGAGGCCGATGTCGAGCGTAAAGTGCTTCATTTCATCCCCACGGCCGAAGGGAAAACCTATTGGTATGACGGTGAGAACTACTGGCGTATCATGACTTTTATTCCCCGTGCCAAGACTTACGAAACGGTGAACCCCGAATATTCCTATTATGCGGGAGCTGCCTTCGGTAACTTCCAGGCTATGCTTGCCGATATTCCAGATACATTGGGCGAGACAATTCCCGATTTCCACAACATGGAGTTCCGTCTGAAGCAACTCCGTGACGCTGTGGCTGCCGATGCGGCGGGACGTGTGCAGGAGGTGCGGTACTTCCTGGATGAAATAGAAAAACGTGCCGATGAAATGTGCAAGGCAGAACGCTTGTTCCGTGAAGGCAAACTGCCCAAACGGGTATGCCACTGTGATACGAAAGTAAACAACATGATGTTCGACGAAGACGGTACGGTGCTTTGTGTCATCGACCTGGATACGGTGATGCCCAGCTTCATCTTCTCCGATTATGGCGATTTCCTTCGCTCAGGTGCCAACACGGGGTTGGAAGACGACAAGAATCCGGATAATGTGAACTTCAATATGGAAATATTCCGGGCATTTACCAAGGGCTATCTGGAATCGGGCAAGTCCTTCCTGTTGCCGATAGAGATTGAGAATCTGCCTTATGCGGCTGCCTTGTTCCCATACATGCAGTGCGTACGCTTCCTGGCAGATTATATCAACGGTGATACTTATTATAAAATCCAGTATCCGGAGCACAATCTTGTGCGTACCAAGGCTCAGTTCAAACTGTTGCAGAGTGTGGAGGAACATACACCGGAGATGAAAAAGTTCATTGACTCATGTATCTGAAAAAGTATCTGATGATGATGGCGGCACTCCTTTGCGTCCTGCCGCTGTCTGCAATTAATCCCCAAAATAGTAAAATGAAAGAATTGAATGTAAAGAAAGTAAGTGTGGCCAATATGCCGGTAGAGTCGGTTCCGGCTCTTATGGATGAAGAGAAGGTGGCGTTTCAGCCCGTAAACACAGTGAATTGGGCTGCTTTTCCTTATGCTCCCGATGTGGAGTTCCGCATAGCGCATACGGAAGATGCCATTCTGCTGCATTTCAAGGTAAGGGAAGCGAGTGTACGCGCAGTGGCAGGACACGATAACGGTCCGGTCTGGGAAGATGCTTGTGTAGAGTTCTTCTCTGTGCCTGCCGGTGACGGAGTGTACTACAATATGGAGTGTAATTGTGCCGGAACGCTGCTTATCGGTGCGGGTGCCGGACGTGGAAACCGCCAGCATGCCCCGCAAGAGGTGCTCGATAAAGTACAGCGTTGGGCTTCTTTGGGACGTGAGGCTTTCGACGAAAGAGTAGGTGAGTGTGCCTGGGAAATGGCCCTGGTCATCCCTTATTCCGCTTTCTTCCTGCATGACATCACTTCGTTGGATGGAAAGACGCTCCGTGCCAATTTTTATAAATGCGGTGACAAGCTCCAGACTCCCCATTTCCTTTCCTGGAATCCGATAGGTCTGGAGAAGCCGAACTTCCATTGCCCGGAGTTCTTCGGTACCCTGCATTTCGAGTAGTAGTAGAACAAAAAATTACTCAACCTGCCCTCACCACTATCACCGCTTTTCTGAAACTCCCTATTCATCGCCCTTTCAAGGGTGAGTGAGAGCAAATAAAAAGGGTGAGGGCAAATTTTACCCTCACCCTTCCGAGCGTACCCGGTTGCTTCCTGCTTCTTTCCCCGTCTTTTATAGGACAAGACAGACCATTGTCTACAGAAACAGTATAATAAATACCCTTTATATACTTAATCCGTTAGTTCACAACACTGAACAGTTTGTTCCAGCATTAGAGAACACTTTGTTTCAGTATAGAAAAACACTTTGTTTTCATATAATGGAACGAACTGTTTTGTTAAGGGAAACAAAGTGTTCTCTATAAGGAAACAAAATGTTTAGTTAAAGGAAACAGTTTGTTTTACTTAGCATACTGCCTGGAATGAATGTGCATCAAAAAATAGTAAAAGATAATGCAGGAACTATTGTAGAGGAATATAGAAAAGGGCACGAACTACGCAGACTTACAGAAAAGAATTTATTCATCCGTATTGTCTGCGTGATTCGTGCCCGAAGAAGGGTGTTTACTTCACGATTCCTTTGGAATTCTTGATGAAATTGATGATATTGTGTATCTCGTCACTCATCGGTACTTGGTCTTCAATCTTCTGCAAGGCATCCTGCACGCTGAAGTTTCCCTGGTATACCAGACGGTAGGCATTTACGATATGGCGCAATACACGTTCGGTCACCTGGTGTTTGTGTTGAAGCACAGCAGCGTTGATACCGTGGTATTCTGCCGGATTACCGTTCATGATGATATAGGGCGGCACATCCTTTGATATGCGGCAGCCAGCTTGAATCAGTACCCAACTTCCAATGTGGCAGTATTGGTGCAGAATGACGTTGCTGCTCAGAATGGTGCAGTCGTCTATCTGACATTCTCCGGCTACGGTAGTCTTGATACCCAGTACACAATGGTTGCCTATCTGCACGTCGTGGCAGAGGTGTACACCATCCATCAGGTAGTTCTCATTACCGATGCGGGTGGCGCTTCCTGCATGGGTAGCACGGCTGACAACCACGTTCTCGCGGATGTCGTTATTATCACCGATAATCAGCATGCTGTTCTCTCCCGTATAATGGAAGTCTTGCGGTTCGGCACCCAGAACGGCATTGTGATGCACCTTGTTCCCTTTTCCCATGCGGGTACCGTGCAGAATTTTTGCCCCCGACATAATAATACAGTCATCACCGATTTCCACGTTCCCTTCGATAAATGCAAAGGGCTGGATGGTTACATTCTTGCCGATTTTTGCGGCAGAATCTACATAAGCTAACGGACTTATCATAGTAATTAGCGATTAATGATTAATGATTAATGATTAGTGATAAATGGTTAGTGATTAGGATTTACTATTTCATTAATCGCTAATCACTAATCACTTATCGCTCATTTTATTCTCTTCCTCCTCCAAGCGCTTGATACAGACTGATGACTGCCTGCATGCTGCTGAAGGTGTCGGATACTTCTGCAAGCTGTGCGCTGAGGTAAGACTGCTCGGCAGACAAGACTTCCAGATAGGTCGACGTGCCTAAGTTAAACAATTCTTTTGTATCTGAGGCAGCTTGGCGGGCAGAATTTACTTGAATAGTGCGTGAAACGGCTTTGTCCTTCTCCATTTGATACAGGTGCAGGGCGTTGCTCACTTCATTTCCGGCATTCAGCAGGGCGGTTTGGAACTGAATCTTAGCCTGCTCCTCTTGTGCCTTGGCTTGTTTCAGACGGGCAATGTTGGCACCGCGATAGAACAAGGGTTGCGTCAGCGAACCGATGGCGGAAGCCAGCAGTTTACCCGGGTTGACGATACCTGCACCGGAGTTATTGGTCCAGCCTCCCGAACCGCTCAATGTAATCTGCGGGTAGAAAGCGGCACGGGCGCTGTTGGTATTATAGTAGCTGGCAGCCAGTGACATCTCGGCAGCTTTCACGTCCGGACGGTTGGATAGCAACTGCAAGGGGATACCTACTGAAAATTCCGTAGGCAGCTGTTGCTCTTCCAGTACACCGCGTGCGATGCTCTGTGCCGGTTGGTGCAACATCAGGCAGAGGGCGTTTTCGGTTTCGCGTATGCTCTGGCGTATGTCGGGCAGTGATGCCATGACTTGAGCGTAGGCAGTGCGGCTCTGCTCTACGGCAGCAGAAGTGGTTCCGTAGATGCCTGCATCTTTCATGGCTTGCACGGTCTCCAGGTTCTTTTTCAGAATCTCGACGGTGCCTTCGGTGATTTGCAGTTGGCGGTCCAGCATCAGCAGGGTGTAGTACATGTTGGCTACGCCGGCGATGACTTGCGTCTGAACGGCTTGTTCGTAGAATTGCGTCTGCTTCAAGCTAACCTTTGCTTGTCGCTTCGGGTTCAGCAGTTGACCGAAGAGGTCGACTTGCCAGCTTGCGGTGACGGGCAGGGAGTAGATTTGTGTAGCCTTTCCCTTGTCCCAGCTGCTGACGGTTCCTTGCGGAGACAAGGCAAGCATCGGAGCATAGGCAAGGCGGGCAGACATCAGTGCGGCTTGTGCTTGTTTCACGTTCAAGGCGGCACTACGCAGGTCACCGTTGTTGGTGAGTGCTTGCTCGATAAGTGTCTGCAGCTGCGGGTCTGTGAACACTTCTCTCCAAGGCAGATTACCGAAGTTGGCCGTATCTGCGGCTAATGTATCGTTCACGGACGCCGTGTCGCGATACAGTCCGGCAGTTGTTATGTCTTCGGGTCTGTCGTATGATTTGTAGATATGGCAACTGCTCAATAAAGCAGTTGCGCACATCAGGCATATTATTTTCTTCATAATCGCTAATCGTTAATCACTATTTTGTATATTGTTCAATCTCCGGTTCTGCATCCGAGTTGTCCACATCTTCCCATTCCATCGGCTTGAATTTCTCCTGCAGGTACTGGAATGCCACGAACAGTGCGGGCACTATGAAGATTTGCAGAATCATACCGATTAACATACCGCCGATGGCAGACGTACCCAGCGTACGGTTACCGTTGGCACCCGCACCGGAAGCAAACATCAGCGGGAGCAGACCGACAATCATTGCCAACGACGTCATCAAGATAGGACGCAGACGGGCTGCGGCACCCAATACGGCTGCCCAGGTGATACTCATACCCATTCTGCGGCGTTCGAGGGCAAACTCTACAATCAAGATGGCATTCTTGGCCAACAGACCCATCAACATGATGAGGGCAATCTGCATATAGATGTCATTGGACATCGTACCCAGAATCATTTTCAGTGCCGGGATGCTGCCCAATGCGCCTATACCGCCTACAAAGAGGAAGCTACCCAGCAGACCGAACGGCACGGACAGCAATACGGATAAAGGCAGGATGTAGCTTTCGTACTGGGCACTCAGCAACAGATAAACGAATACGAAGCACAATATGAAGATGAGTCCCGTAGTGCTGCCACTCGTTTCGGCCTCTTCACGCGCCATACCTCCCAACTCATAACCGAAACCGGCAGGCAGGTTTTCCTGCGCCACTTCGGCAATGGCTTGCAGAGCCTGACCGGAAGTGTAGCCTGATGCGGGAGCCACCATCACCTTCATGGAGGTGTAGAGGTTGAAACGGCTGATGACGTCAGGACCATATACTTTCTTGATGGAGATGAACTGCGTGATAGGTGCCATCTCGTTGCCGTTGCGCACCTTGATGCTTTGCAGTGTTTCCATATTCTTGGTAGCATCAGGTTCGGCTTGTACCATTACGCGGTACATCTTACCGAAGCTGTTGAAGTTGGAAGCATACAAACCACCGTAATATCCCTGCAAGGTAGTCAAGATATCATTGGGGCTGATGCCTGCTTTCTTACAAGCGGCAGCATCAATGTCCAGCTGGTATTGCGGGAAGTGGGGGTTGAAGGAGGTCTTGGCGGAGTTGATTTCCGGACGCGCTTCCAGGGCAGCAGTATAGTTGTTCACCACGTCGAAGAAGTGGTTCAAATCACCACCCGTCTTGTCCTGCATGTTCAACTCGATGTCGCTTGAAGCCGAGTAACCCGGAATCATAGGTGGCGCGAAGAACAATACCTGCGCTTCCTTGATAATCTTTTGGGCGCGCATGTACAAGGTGGCGTACACAATCGTGGAGTTCTGCATCGTGGAACGTTCTTCCCAGTTCTTCAGCTTGATGATGAGTGAACCGTAGGAGGGGCCTTGACCGCCCAAGAAGCTATAACCTGAGATAACGGTACGTGACTGTACGGCAGGGTCTGCAGCAACCAAGCTGTCCACACGGTTCAAAATCTCTTGTGCGCGTTCTTGTGAAGTGCCCGGAGGCAGTGTCACAGCGCCCATGATGGTACCGGTGTCTTCGTTGGGCACCATACCGGTCGGGGTTATCTGCATGAATACGCCCAACAGTACAATAGAGCCGATAACCAGTCCTGCCGATATCCAGCGTTTCTGGATGAAGAACAGCACTTGTTTCTTATACTTGCCCAGGATACCGTTGTATGAGTCATTGAAGGATTGTTTGAACTTGTCGGTAGTCATACCTGCCAACGCCAGCACACTGATGATAATCATCAAGCTACACAGAATGGGGTGTTCGCTGAAGCTGAACAGACCGAAAATCATGCCCAGGATAGCTACCGTCACGAAGAGCAGTGTAATGCCGGGACGCATCAACCGGCCTATAGAGTCGGCATAACGTGCAATCATAATCTTGCGGGCTTCCTTGGCGGCAACGCCTACACGCTCTTTCAGACTTTCGTGTCCGCCGTTGTGAGGTTTCAGGAAGATGGCACACAGCGCAGGACTCAGGGTCAGGGCGTTCAGAGCCGAGAAACCGATGGCAATCGCCATGGTCAAACCGAACTGACGGTAGAAAGTACCTGCCGTACCTCCCATGAAGCTCACGGGAACGAATACGGACATCATCACCAACGTAATGGAGACGATGGCACCACCCAGTTCACTCATGGCGTCGATGGAAGCTGTACGGGCCGATTTGTAGCCCTGGTCCAGCTTGGCATGGACGCCCTCGACGACGACGATGGCATCATCGACCACAATCGCAATGGCAAGCACCATGGCCGAAAGGGTCAGCAAGTTGATACTGAAGCCAATCAGTTTCAATACAAAGAAGGTGGCAATCAACGCCACGGGAATGGCGATGGCGGGAATCAACGTGGAGCGCATATCCTGCAGGAAGATATACACTACGATGAACACCAGGATAAAGGCCTCGATCAATGTCTTGATTACCTCATGTATGGAAGCGAAGAGGAAGTCGTTGGCACTCTGTGCAATGTTTATCTTTAAGCCGGTGGGCAGTTTGCTGGAATAGTCGTCCAGTAGGGCCTCGATATCCGAGATGGTCTGCGTGGCATTACTGCCTGCCATCTGGAAAATGATACAACTCACGGCTTTATGTCCGTTTACCATATTGTTGAATCCGTATGACAGACGGCCCAGTTCCACATTTGCTACATCCTTCAGACGGAGTATTTCACCGTTCTCCAAGGCCTTGATGACAATGTTCTCGAACTCCGTAGTCTGTTGCAGACGTCCTTTGTAACGCAGAGTATACTGGTAGGTTTGGTTACCGCGCTCACCCAACTGGCCGGGAGCCGCTTCGATGTTCTGTTCGCTCAAGGCGGCAACCACATCGTTGGGGATAAGTTTGTATTGGGCCATTACATCAGGTTTCAGCCAGATACGCATGGAGTAGTCTTGTCCCAATACCATGGCATCGCCCACACCGTTGACACGTTTCACCTCAGGGATAAGGTTGATGTTGGCGTAGTTTTCCAGGAACTCGATGTTGTACTGGTCTTTTTCATCATAGATGGAGAATACCATCAACATGGAAGTCTGGCGTTTACGGGTGGTTACACCGATTTTGGTAACTTCGGCAGGCAGCAAGCCTTGCGCCATGGAAACGCGGTTCTGTACGTTCACCGCTGCCATATCGGGGTCGGTACCTTGCTTGAAGTAGATGGAGATGTCGCCCGAACCGCTGTTGGTGGCGCTCGAACTCATATACATCATATTTTCCACACCGTTAATCTGGTCCTCCAGCGGAGCGATAACGGAGTTAAGCACCGTTTGGGCATTGGCACCTTGGTAAGTCGCACTTACCGATACGGTGGGAGGTGCAATGTCCGGGTATTGGGTGATAGGCAAGGTAGCCAGACCAATAACTCCTAAGATTACTATCAGGATGGAAATTACCGTTGATAGTACCGGACGGTTAATAAATCTATCTAATTTCATTTCATGAACAATTAAGGAATTAAAAATTGAAGAATTTTTTTATTTTTCATTCTTTCATTGAAACGCAGTCTGAATATTGCCTTCTTTCTGGTCTTTTAGGGCCTTCTGGTATTCGGCTTCCTTTTCAGCAGGCGTGATGGGCGTGATGGACTGTCCGTCCTTCAGGTTCTGTACCCCTTCGATAACGATTTTTTCGCCTGCTTTCAAACCTTCCGTCACGTAATAATACTTGCCGTCGTCTAAGCTGAACACTTTAACTTCGGTATTTTTCAGCGTGTTGTCCGGTTGCAGTACGAATACGAACTGCTTGTCCTGGATTTCGGTAGTGGCAGACTGTGGAATCATGATGACATCATGCAGCGGGTTGGGGAATACCACATTGCCGGTGCTTCCACTACGCAGCACGTTGTGCTTGTTGGGGAAGAGGGCACGCATGGTTACCGAACCGGTAGTCTGGTCAATGACTCCGCTGATTGTCTCCACGCGGCCACTGTCGGCATACATGGTTCCGTCGATGAGCTGCAACTGTACATTCGGCATCTTTTCCAGAATTTCCTTGGTGCTACCGCCTTCACGAATCTGTGACAAGAGTTGGCGTTCGGTCATGGAGAAGTAGGCGTACATTTCGGAGATGTCGGCAACGGTAGTCAGCGGGCTGGCTACGGAAGGACTAACCAAGCTACCTACGCGGTAGGGAATGCTACCTACTACACCGTCACTGGGGCTGGTTACACTGGTGTATGACAAATTGTTCTTGGCATTGACCAATTGGGCATTGGCTTGTGCTAGTTGTGCCTTTGTCTGTGCCAGCTGGTTTTCGGCCATTTGCAAATCGTAGTCACTGATGATGTTTTTCTTGTTCAGTTCACGTTTGTTGTTTACAGTCAGTTCTTGTGTGTTTACGGCAGCTTTGGCTGTTTCAACAGCAGCTTTGGCCGAATTTACGGCTGCTTGATACTGTACGGGGTCGATGCTGAACAACACTTGTCCTTTGCGCACTGTTGCGCCTTCGTCCACGTGCAATTTTGTGATGAACCCACTCACCATCGGGCGGATTTCTACATCTTGTTTCCCCTTGATAGTAGCAGGGTAGCTGTTTGTCAAGTTGGCAGTGGTGGTCTTTGCCTCAATCACTGCAAATTCGGGAGCTTTACCCGTTCCTTTGTCGCCTTGTCCGCAACTGCTGAGCAGTGCCAGGCAACATGCCAATAATACTAATCTACTCTTCATACTCTTTTTTGTTCTCTGTATAATTTTATATTCTTCTTTTTTTCGATTCTTGAAAGGCGTTTTTGTGTGTAATTCATGATTTAGAAATAAGGCAGGAAAAAGAAAACTGAATACTCCTATTCAGTTTTCGTCTGCAAAAATATTCTTTTCTTAGTATATAAGGTGTGAAACACTTCCTTTTTTAACTATGTTTCATACATAGATGAGAACGAAAGGACATTTTTTGATTAAAATACTGTAAAGCATACCGCTAATTGGCAGATAACCTTTATTTTTGCAGCATGTTAGAACGTAAACGCCATACTAAAATGAAGCCGCTTTTCCGCAGGTTGTTGGGGGGTGTTGCCATAGCTGCCGCACTGTATTCTTGTGCCAGTGTAGGCCGCATTGAAGGAGGACCTTATGATGAGACTCCTCCGCGTTTTATTTCCGGTACTCCCACGCCCGGCGCACTCCATCACAATAAAAATAAACTTTCCATTGAGTTCGACGAATTTATCAAGCTTGACAAGCCGAATGAGAAGATTGTAATATCCCCTCCGCAGGTGCAGCAGCCCGAAATTAAGTCTAATGGGAAGAAGGTGGTCATCACCCTGCAGGATACATTGAAACCCAATACCACTTATACATTCGATTTTGGTGATGCCATCCAGGATAATAATGAGGGGAATCCCTTGGAGAATTTCTTCTATTCTTTCTCTACGGGCGACCGTCTCGACTCTATGGCTGTGGCCGGTACAGTACTGAATGCGGCCAATCTTGAACCGGTGAAAGGAATGCTGGTCGGTCTGCATGCCAATCTGGCCGACTCCGCTTTTACCAAACTTCCTTTTGAGCGGGTGGGGCGTACGGACAGTCGCGGACGCTTCTCTATCCGTGGAGTGGCTCCCGGCAAGTATCGCATTTATGCCTTGCAGGATGCCGACCAGAATTTTGCCTATTCCCAGCCGACGGAAGTGATAGCTTTTAATGACTCTATCATCATTCCTTCCATGGAAGAGCGCATGCGCCAGGATACGACCTGGATAGACTCGCTGACAGTAGATACGATTGTAGAACGTCAATATACCCTCTACCTGCCGGATGATGTTCTGCTGCGTGCTTTCAAGGAGCTTTCCTTCTCGCAACGTTTTTTGAAGGCCGAACGGTTGACTCCGGAGAAGTTTTCGCTCTATTTCACTGCTCCGGCAGACACGTTGCCTTTATTGAAAGGATTGAACTTTAATGAGGAAGATGCGTTTGTTATAGAACAGCCTACCGGCCGGAACGATACGATTCATTATTGGATAAAGGATTCTCTGCTCTATAAGCAGGATTCCCTGAAAATGAGTATCACCTATTTGTATACGGATAGCCTGAAACGATTGGTACCCCGTACCGATACTTTGAATGTGCTGGCGAAGTTGACATACGACAAGCAGCAGAAGCAGAAGCAGGAAGCGAAGGAAAAGGGACAG
>OGEH01000931.1_pt1 | contig 14730 bp, 9 predicted proteins | sample 1570681 | NCBI WGS metagenome assembly OGEH01 (sample SAMEA2582126, study PRJEB24529) | metagenome | biome: Human gut stool | place: China | collected 2011 | reverse complement strand
TTAGGCAAATATAAATAAAATCCTAAACTTCTCATCCTATTTATCAATTATTTATCCATTGACTTATGAAAAATAAGAAGAAAGTCTTTTTCATGGTCCTGCTCTTGCTATGCTCTTATCTAAGCTCATTTGCGCAGCTTATCAACTTGCAGTTAAAGAACGTAACCGTAAAGCAGGCTATTGAAACAATACAGAAGCAAAACGGATATTCATTTGCATTTGCAGCAAGCGATCTGAATACCAAAAAGATTGTGACCGTGCTAGCCAAAGATTTACCTATTGAAAAGGTGGTAGAACAGGTCTTGGCAGGACAAGATGTTAGCTACACTATCCAAGGGAAAGATATTATCATCAAGAAGAAAGACAGTCAGTCTGTACAACAATCCTCCAAGAAATACACTATTAGCGGGATAGTGAAGGACATGTCGGGCGAACCGGTCATCGGAGCCAATATAAAAGAGAAAAATGGCATGGCGGGTACAATCTCCGGTATGGACGGTAAGTTTCAGTTGACTGTCAATGAAGGGAGTATAGTGCAAATATCCTACCTGGGGTTTCTGACACAAGAAGTGAGCGTGAAGAATAAAAACTATCTCACTGTTATGTTGAAAGATGATACACAGACGTTGGACGAAGTAGTAGTGGTCGGGTTCAGTACTCAAAAAAAGATAAACTTGACAGGTGCGGTAGAAAATGTATCATCAGATGTATTTGAAAATCGTCCGGTAGCTAATGTCACGCAGATGTTGCAAGGTGCTGTACCTAATCTGAATATTTCGTTAGTTGATGGTAAACCCAATCAATCGGCTTCGTATAATATCCGTGGTGTAACGTCTATCGGAGCGGGCGGTAGTGCGCTGGTATTGATCGACGGTGTAGAAGGTGATCCGGCCATGTTGAATCCGAACGATATAGAAAGCGTGTCCGTATTAAAAGATGCGGCTTCGGCAGCCATCTATGGTTCACGTGCTCCGTATGGGGTTGTCCTGATTACAACAAAAGATCCGTCAAAGCAAAAAGATAAGTTTACAGTCAATTATACGGGGAACTTCTCCTATGAGACTCCGTATGCTGTGCCGGATGTTGTTGATGACGGTTATGTCTGGGCTTATCTGTTTCGCGAGGCGGAATACAATTACCGCGGGATAGAGCCTACCAGCATTAATAAATCACAACCTTTCTCAAAAGAATGGTTGGAGACTTTCCGGCAGCGGAAGTTGGCAGGAAATACATTACAGGCAGCGGTTGGTCCCGATGGAAAGTATACATACTATGGAAATGAAGATTACTATGACGCGCTTTATAAGGATCATACGTTTGCACAGTCGCATAATGTATCCATTAGCGGTTCGAACGGAAAAATCAGTTACTACACTTCCGCACGTTTATACGATTACGACGGTCTGTTCAATTATAACTCGGATACCTACCGCACTATGAATATGCGTACCAAAATCAGTGCACAGGTGTTCGACTGGCTGAAAATTTCTAATAATATAGACTATACTCATGATAAATATACGCAGCCATTGGGTTATGTAGAGCAGAATGAAGGTCTGGTTTGGAAAGCGATCAATATGGAAGGCCATCCGTCCGAGCCAATCTTCAATCCGGACGGCACCTTGACACACTCCGGTGCACGTTCCGTCGGTGGACTGGTAACGGGTAACAACTGGATAAAGCGTACAACGAAAACGCTGAAAAATACGACTACCCTGAATATAACCATGCTGGACAACAAATTACGTTTTACCGGAGACTTCTCTTTCCGTACGAAAGATTTTATAGAAGACAAGAAAACGACCGCCGTTCCATATAGCGATTACGAAGGGGTGATTAAATACCTCGGAGTACCGGAAACGGATGATAAGATGTTGGAGAAAGTGCAACAGACCACCTATATATCCACCAATATATATGCCGAATATGAGAACACCTTTGCCGGAAAACATTATTTGAAAGCTCTGGCGGGATATAACTATGAACAGCAGGACTATAAGGCAATCTCTTCGGAGCGGAATGGCTTGTTGATGCCTGATGTGGAAAATATCAACTTTGCTATGGGAGATAATATGTCTATTAAGAGTGATGGTAACCGGTGGCGGTATGCCGGGGCATTCTTCCGGTTGAATTACTCTTATGACAACCGTTATCTATTTGAGGTGAACGGGCGTTATGACGGTTCTTCGAAGTTCCCCAACAATTCGCAATGGGGATTTTTCCCTTCAGCTTCGGCAGCATGGCGCTTCTCGGAAGAGAAGTTCTGGAAGGTGAATCCGGCTATTATCTCACACGGAAAACTGCGTGTCTCTTATGGAGCATTAGGTAATAGTAACGTGAGACCGTATTCTTATCTGGAGAAGTTCGCATTGAAGACCTATTCTACTACCGGTTCTTCAAGCGAAGGACGTTACCTGGATGGTAAGGCACAGTTACGCTACACGCTCAACCCCGACCAGATTCCGGATAATATCGGTTGGGAAACTTCACGAACCATAGATGGGGGTATCGACTTGGGATTCCGAAATAACAAGATTACGCTGTCCGCCGATTATTATGTACGTAAGACCGCTAATATGTATACAGTAGGTCCGACGCTTCCCGATACATTCGGAGCATCATCACCCAAAGGAAACTATGCCGACATGAGTACCTATGGTTACGAGATTTCCTTGGGATATAACGACTCGTTCCGTTTGGCAGGCAAACCGTTCAGTTTCGGCATTAAAGCGACCCTTGCCGATTATCATTCGGTGATAGACAAATATAATAATCCGAAACGTGACTTGGATGATTATTATGTAGGTCAGCGTATCGGTGAAATTTGGGGATTTGTTTGTAACGGACTGTTCCAGTCACAAGACGAAATTGATGCGGCTTTTGACGGGAAAGGTTACAAAAACAACCTGATGCAGACATCTGTCAATTACATCACTTATCCCGGTGATATGCGTTTCGAAGACTTGAACAATACAGGTACTATTGATAACGGAGCCAACACGGTAGACTCACCGGGCGACCGGAAAATCATTGGAAATTCCGAACCGCGCTACATCTATACCCTCTCATTTAGTGCCGACTGGAATAACTTCTTTCTGTCAGCCATGTTCGACGGTGTGGGAAAACAAGACTGGTATCCTAGTGGCGAGAGTTCTTTCTGGGGACAGTACAACCGTCCTTACAACCAAGTCCCGGTGTGGCACTTGAATAACTACTGGACCAAAGACCGTCCCGATGCCTATCTGCCGCGTTATTCGGGTTATTACAATCCCTTATATAAAGGAACGGCCAATACACGCTACCTGCAGGATGTATCTTACTTCCGGCTCAAGAACTTGCAGTTTGGTTACAATCTGCCAAAGAAATGGATAGCAAAAGCCGGTTTCTCTAAAGTATCCGTCTATTTCTCGGGCGAGAACTTATGGTCGTGGTCTCCACTCTACCGTCACACGAAAGATTACGATGTGACAGTGATAACGAAAGGTTCGGATAATGACCTGACTTCCGGCAACAAAGGAGACGGCTTCAACTATCCGACGATGCGGAATCTAAGTTTAGGAATCTCTATTACTTACTAAATAGAAACAAAGAAGATATGAAAAGATTAAGTACTATACGTAATATCCTGCTTCTGTGTGCAACGGTGCTGCTAGGTGGTTGCGATTTGACGGAGACGATGCAGGTAGAGGCTGACAAATCTATGGTTTTCGGCAGCGAGTCCGGATTGCGCCTTTATGCCTATTCCTTCTATCGGGCATTGCCTACACTTTCTACAGGCTATCAGCAGGATGAGATGTGTGATATTGCCGCTGTCCGGCAGACGAATGTGTTTATTCAGCAAAACGCGTACAATTCGGAAACAGCTACCAGCTGGTCGTGGGGAACCTTACGGAACATCAACTATTTTATTGATGGTTGTCACTCGAAAGAGTGCACAGTGGATGCAGCTACCCGCGATAATTACTTGGGCATTGCCCGTTGGTTCCGCGCCTGGTTTTATTATGACAAGTTGACTCAATATGGCGAAGTTCCCTGGTTTGGCAATGAAATACAGTCCTACCAGTACGATGTCATGTATAAAGAGCGTGACAGCCGGGACGTTATCATCAAGAATATGATCGAAGATCTCGATTTTGCTTACGAACATATTCAGGCAACTTCTTCTGTCAATAGCTCCACACTCACCAAATGGGCCGCAGCCGCACTCAAATCCCGAGTGTGTCTGTTCGAAGCCGCCTATCGTCGTTATCACAAGCTGACAGGTTTGGAAATCACTCCGGAAGAACTTTACCGCCATGCTGCCAATGCAGCCAAATTGGTAATGGACAACAGCGGGCTTTCGCTGAATACGGCAACAGGAACCAAAGGGGCCTACCGTGATTTGTTCTATCTGGAAGCACCCATTACCTCTGAAGTAATTCTGGCGGTATGTGCCAATAGCGCATCAGGTATCTACGGGACTCAAAATTACTGGTATAACTCGCTTTCGTACGGTAAAGGCTGGAGTCTGGTTCGTCCGTTTGTCAATACTTACCTGAAATTGGACGGCACTCCGTTCACTTCCGAAACAGGTTACGAAACCAAAAACTTTGTGGAAGAGATGAAGAGCCGTGACCTGCGTTTGGCACAGACCATCCGCGGACTGGATTTCAAACGTGACGGAAAAGCCGTAGTAGCCGATATGACAGTTTGCCTGACCGGTTATCATGTGATTAAGTATTCTCTTGATGACACGAAATATGATAACAATGAAAAGAACAACAACAGTATCCCCCTGTTGCGTTACGCTGAAGTGCTGCTTAACTATGCCGAAGCACAAGCCGAACTGGGTGGACTTACTGATGCTGAATGGAACACTACCATCGGCGCCCTGCGTCGACGTGCCGGAATCACAGGCGGAACGGAAAAACTCCCTACAACTGTTGATTCGTATTTGCAGCAGGTCTTTTATCCGAATATCACTAATCCGGTTTTACTGGAAATCCGTCGGGAACGTGCCATTGAGTTGGTGGCTGAAGGAACGAGATTCAATGATTTGCGTCGTTGGAAATGTGGTGAACTGATAGAGGAACTACCGTGGACAGGCATGCACATCAGCGCATTGAATGTGGATATTGACCTGAATGGTGACGGAACTCCTGATTGCTACTTTACCGATAACGGTACGCAATCATCCAATAAAGACTGCAAAACGGTGAACGTAAAGAATGAAACAGGACTTTATGCCACAGCAAATGCCGCAGGCGGATACGATTTGAGATATAACCCCGGTACGGGAAACCGCATCTGGTACGATGACGACCGCCAATATCTTTATCCTGTTCCTGCACAGGTGATCCGCGACTATGAGAGTGCCGGATATAAACTATCACAGAACCCCAATTGGAATTAAAATATAAAAGATTTAGTATGATGAAATTTAACCAGATATTGCCTGTTATTGCTATCTATGTTGTAGCATTAGGCGGATGCAGTAATACTACTCCTGATTATTCAGAATTTTATAAGGACCCGGAAACAGTAAAAGAGGAAGACCCGTCACTGAATGATAACCAAATTAAAGTCATGTCGTTCAATATCCGTTATTATAACACCAATGATACGGGAGATAAATCCTGGGAGACCCGTACGACAGCCTTTATTCCGATGATTGAAGATCAGAAACCGACGGTGATCGGTATACAGGAAGCCCGGCCTCCACAGTTGAAGTGGTTGGAAGAGAACTGGAAAGATTATGGATATATCGGCAAGGGACGCCGTGCCAACAATGCCAACAATGATGAGTTTGTTCCCATCTTTTATAGAAAAAAGGCTGTTGAACTTGTCAAGTGGGATTGTTTCTGGCTTTCCGAAACTCCTGATGTACCGGGGTCTCAAGGTTGGGATAATACAGTTCCGCGTGTGGCAACGTGGGCAATCTTCAAGCACATTGCTTCCGGCAAGAAATTCTTCTTTATCAATACGCACATTGATGTAGGCTCTACCATCGCTCCGGGCAAGTCAATGGAAGTGATTGTGAATAAAATGTCGGAACTCAATCCGGAAGGATTGCCGATGTTGCTGACTGCTGACTTTAACAAACAGATCGACAGCGATATCTTTGACGGGGTTAAAACATTCATGACTAATGTGCGTCTATCAGCTCCGGTCACAGACACGAAAAACTCATATACAGGCTTTGGTACTGCCAATCCTTATATAGTAGATCATATCTTTTGTACAGGCTTTAAAGCTTTGAAGTTCGAGACGATCGATAAGGTATATCAGAATATCACTTATATCTCCGATCATTATCCCATCGTCGGTAAATTGGAATACGTGAAGTAATGAAACGATCATCTAAAATTACAGAAACGCAATGAAAAGAATCATATATTTATTAGTGGCTGCTATCGGTCTGCTGGTAGGATGTACGCCTGAAGAAGAGACATGGGTGCAGGCAGGATTTACTACAGATAAAGAATCCTATGAGATTGGTGACTTGATTACCCTGACAAACACGTCGACGGCGGAGAATGCCCGGATTGCAGTCTGCAAATGGGAATTTATGGGTAAGGTGTCCTATGAACTGACTGCTCCCGAGCCTTTTAGTGTGGAAGAGGGCGGAGAATATCTTTTTCGTCTGACTGTCACTTCGGATCGCGGTGCTATGAAGTCGGTATTTGAAAAGACCATTAAAATTATCGATGACGGTATTCGTCCTACGGCAGACTTCAGTTGGTTGCCCGAACGAATTGTAGCGGGAGAAGAAGTTGCTTTTACGGATCAATCGAAAGCGGCGGAAGGGTGTGAGATTGTCAAAAGAGAATGGACGTTCGGCGCTATCCTCTCTACAGAGGAGAATCCGAAAATAACTTTCGGTTCGCATGGAAAAATAAACGTATCGCTGACTGTGACGGATAATAAAAAAAGGAAAGATACGAAGACTGTCACAATGGATATAGCCAAGGGGGCCGGTAGTCTTGGCGTGTTATGGTCTCATTCCTACGATGAGCAGGGAGTGGTGTACGGCACTTCTCCGGCAACAAGTGCAGATGGTGAGTATGTTTATGTTTCTTCCAGTAATTACAACCTGGTTTGTTTCACGAAACTCGGTGAACGGACTTGGGGATTTGATTGCGGACAGAACAATGAACCGAATCGAGGTTCTGACTATCAGCATCCGACTCCTACGGTGGATTCCGACGGAACGGTTTATGTAGCTGTCGGAGATAATTCTTCCAAAGCGGATGCAACTAAGTCTGCCAGTATTTATGCCGTTAAAGGTGGTGCGGACGGCGGCACACAGAAGTGGTTTACTTCGATTGGCGCAAAATCGAGTATGCGTCCTTTCGGTGCTCCGGTTGTCACGGATCAGTATGTGATGATTCTGACGAATTCGGCTCCAAGTACGGATGGTATGCATTTCCGTATTTACGATAAAGCGTCCGGTGTTCTGAAGTATGCGGAGAAAACATCTTCTGGAAGTTATGGCGGTTGCGTAGGATTGAAAGATGGCAGGGCACTTGTCAACACGGGACAGAGCGGAGGACGGTCGTATGGTACACACATCTTCTTTCCGAATGGCAATGGCTGGAGCAAGTCGACCAATGAGCAAAACTATGCTCCGAATGATCAGCCGAATGGCAGTCAGATCGCTGTCGGTGCAGACGGGAGAGCATATATTCTTTGTCATAATTTGGGTGCCCGGATTTCGACCAATGAGACGAAAGCATTGGTTTATTGCTATGATACCAAGAAGACGACCGCAGGTAATGTTTCTACTCCTGAATGGTACACTGCTGTCAAAGGGGAAAATAAACAAACCGGTTATGGCTTGGTGGTTGATGGAAATGGGGTTGTGTATGTAGCTACTGACAAATACATTACTGCTATTTCTTCCGCTGGTTCCGTTTTGTGGTCAACAGAAGTGGCTGGTACTGCTTATGGTGTTCCTGCTATAGATAATGAAGGGTATATCTACTATAATGATACGGAAAAAGGTTCTTTGGTGAAGCTTGAACCGGCCACAGGAAAGGCAATCGCTTCGCTCCAGCTTGGAACCGAACTGAAATCATCTCCTACCATATCTGCTGATGGCACAATCTATGTGACCGGTATGCTGGAAGGAAAACCGACTCTGTTTGCTGTTGAAGGAGCGGCGACAGGTTATGCAGCCAATGCCTGGTCGCAGATGGGCGGTAATCCGGGTAAGAACGGATATATGTATTAGTTTTTTTATCCATACAGACTTTTAGTTAGCATGTTTCTTTTCTCGTCGGAACGGGCTTTGCCTTGCTCCGATGAGAAAAGACTGGCTGTACGTTTATAAAAAGCTTGCAAAAAACTTATAAAATAGTAGATCAAATGAGAAAGAGAAACTTATTAGTATTCCTGTTGTTGACGGGGGTGTGGCCTGTCACTGGTTTGTCGGCGCAGGATGCCTGGAAAATAACTGCCGGACAGATTGAGCCTCCGTCTTATTATGGAATAACAGTAGCCAATGGTATGCTGGGATTAGTCTCTTCTCCCGAACCTTTGAAGATATCCCGCGTCGTGTTGGGAGGACTCTATGATATCTATGGTAAGGGGAGGGTAAACAATTTCTTGCATGGCATCAATATGCTCGATACGGAATTGCAGATAAACGGTTCTACGGTGACAGCTTCCCGGATATCCGGTTATAAACAGACTTTGGATATGCGTCAGGGAGTGTTTTGCGGAGAGTTTGATTATCAATCGCTTGCCCGTGTTGAGTATCAATATACGTCATTACGTCATTTGCCTTATTCGTGTTTGCTGCGGGTGCGGATTATTCCGAAAGAAGACATAGAAGTAGCTGTGGCGAATATACTGACGGTGCATGAATCGTTACGTAATCCGCAGGAGTCTTTCAACCGGATATTCAATGGAAAGACAGCGATTGATTTCTGTACGTCGATGGCCAAATCTCCGACCCGGGAACTTGAAATCGGGGCTTGTTCATCGTTTGTTTTCGATGATTCTTTTCCCCGTCCGGAAGTCTGCCACCGGAGTGCACGCGGAGTCGGAGTACATACACAAGAGTTTACGGTTCGTTTGCAGGCAGGTCAGCCTTACACTTTTTCGATTATCGGGACGACACTTTCCTCCGCCACTCATGTCGATGTCAAGAATGAAGTGGAACGGTTGACGGCATTTGCGGCTGTAGAAGGTGTGGAACGATTATGGAGCAAGCATATAGCTGCGTGGGATAAGCTTTGGGAAAGTGATATTGTGATTGAGGGCGATCTTCAGTCGCAACAAGACATTCACAGTATGCTTTATCACATGTATGCCTTTGTGCGGGAAGGTTCGGGATTGTCCTGTTCCCCGATGGGATTTTCGGGTTTCGGTTACAACGGCCATGTATTCTGGGATGCTGATACGTGGATTTTTCCGGCTTTATTATTGCTGCATCCCGAATTGGCGGAGTCAATGATAGAGTATCGTTATCAGCGTTTGGACGCAGCCAGGCATAATGCCTTCATGCACGGCTATAAAGGAGCTATGTACCCGTGGGAAAGTAGTGAGATGGGAAACGAGGATAACACAGTAACCAACATGTACGGCCCTTTCGAAAATCATATTACGGGAGATGTAGCTATGGCAGCCTGGCAATATTATGCTGTGACGCAGGATGTAGAATGGCTTCGTCAAAAAGGATTTTCTATTCTTAGTGCCGCTGCCGAATACTGGGTAAGCCGTTCGGAATCGAATGAAGCGGGAGAGTATGAAATCAGGAATGTTATTGGAGCGGATGAATGGAACCAAAACCGTCAAGGAGGAAAGAATGTGAATAATAATGCTTATACAAACGGTGTCGCGAAATCTACTTTGGAAGCTGCCTGTAAAGCAGCCAAACTGTTGAATGTAAAGTCAGACCCTATGTGGACAACTGTGGCGGAGAAACTTCGTTTCCGGAAACTTGCCAATGGAGTAACGGCAGAGCATGATACGTATGACGGGGCTATAACCAAACAGGCTGATGTCTGCCTGTTAGCTTTCCCGTTAAAGCTTATTACGGATAAAGAGCAGATCCGGAAGGATTTGGAATATTATCTACAGACTGTTCCGAGAAAAAAGACACCTGCCATGTCGAAGTCCATTTACTCTATTTTGTTTACCCGTTTGGGAGACCGTGAACGTGCATGGCACTACTTTAGAGATTCCTATCTTCCCAATCTGAATCCGCCATTCCGGGTAATTGCCGAGTTTGACGGTGGTACGAACCCTTATTTCCTGACAGGGGCAGGTGGTGTATTGCAGTCCGTACTGATGGGATTCGGTGGATTGGATATTACGGATAAAGGTATTGTAGCCGGAAAAGGAGCAATCCCTGATACATGGAAATCTCTGACCCTGAAAGGAATAGGGAAAGAGAAAAAGAATTATATCATTAAATAAATTGGCAGGATATGAGATTTCTTGTTTTTCTTTTGGCTATATGTAGCGTAGTAAGTGCACCTGCCAAGGTGGTACTTTCTTCGCTCTTCACAGACAACATGGTTTTGCAACAACAAACCGATGTGCAGATATGGGGAATGGCGTCCCCTAAGAAAACGGTTTCTATCCGTCCTTCCTGGGATCAGAAGCTTTATACGGTTCGGGCGGATGATGCGGGAATGTGGCGTACAAGCTTGAGAACACCCGTTGCGGGAGGACCTTACTCGATCAGCCTAAGTGACGGTGAAGAATTGATGCTTCGTGATGTCCTGATTGGCGAAGTGTGGTTATGTGCCGGCCAGTCGAATATGGAAATGCCTTTGATGGGAAAAGCCAATCAGCCTATTGCTGATGCTGTGGATATGATTGTCCGCGCCAAACCTTCACGACCGATACGGATTTGTACAATTGGACAGGCGGGAGCGCGGAAACCACAAAAAGATTGCCGGGCGCAATGGTTGAAGAATACTCCGGAGGTGGTATCTGAAGCGAGTGCAACTGCTTATTTTTTTGCTGACTATCTCCAAAAAGTACTTGATGTGCCGGTTGGCATTATTGTCTCTTCGTGGGGAGGAACCGCCATTCAGGCTTGGATGAGCCGTGAAGTGTTAGCTCCGTTTAAGGCGTTCGACCTTCGTTTTCTTGACGACACAACGTCCATTGAACGACCGAAGTACAAGCCTTGTATGCTATACAATGCAATGATTGCTCCTGTCGAGCAATATACCATCAAAGGCTTTCTTTGGTATCAGGGCGAGTCCAATCGTAAGGACCCGGATTTATATCGCAGGTTACAGCCGGCTTTTGTCAAGATGTTGCGTGAAGCGTGGGGGCAAGGCGAATTGCCGTTTTATTATGTTCAGATAGCTCCTTTTGCGTATGAGGGAGCGGAACTGGTAGGAAGTGCTTTATTGCGTGAGGCACAATTGCTGAACTTGAAAGAGATTCCAAACAGTAATATGGTTGTAACAATGGATATCGGTGATCGTAATTGCATTCATCCGGCCCGTAAACGTAAAGTCGGCGAACGGTTGGCGTTGCTGGCCCTTTCCGGAAGTTATGGGTTGAAAGGTTTTGTTCCGGATACACCTGTCTATCAATCTATGGAGGTAGCCAATGGCAAGGCGTACTTGGCTTTTGATTGTGGCAGTGAAGGGCTTGCACCATTGGGAGCTACTATTTCCGGCGTGGAGGTGGCCGGGAGCGATCATGTGTTTTATCCTGCTACTGCACAGATTGAGAAATATACAGGACGTCTTGAAGTAAGTTGTGAGAAAGTTCCTGCTCCTGTGGCTGTCCGCTATTGTTTCCGGAATTATGAGCAAGGGACACTCTATAGCCGCTATGGTATTCCGGTGGCATCTTTTAGGACTGATACTTGGGAGGTGAAAGAATGAACGATTAGATTTTAATAATTGCATATAAGTTGCGTCAGGTAATTCACATTGTGGGAGAAGGCTTGTGAATTAGCTAAAAAATACGATGGAAATGAATCTTATAGTGGAATTTATAAGGCAATAAAGAAATTGGCAGGTCAATAGAAAGCTTCGCTATAAGTATGGAAGGTATCCAAACTCTCGTTTTGTTCAAAGAGTTCGGATACCTTTTAATTTAAGTTCGTTTATTTACTGCTTTTTTACTTGTTGCTCTTTGAATATATATTCTGCGCCATTGTGCTTTTACAATACAAATGTCGCATCTGCAAACTAAAATAACCCATATTTTGTTGTCTTTATACAGTATCGAGTTTTTAGCGATAAATATATAATGAATGATGAAGATGACAAAGAACTTATTGTTAGGGATTGCTGCCGTATGTGGCAGCACTTTTCAGGCTGTAGCTTGTACGGGAATTTCGCTGACATCTCGTGACGGCAGTTATGTGCAAGCCCGTACGATTGAATGGGCGCGCGGTGTATTGCAAAGCGAGTATGTGATTATTCCACGTGACCGGCAGCTCACGTCGTTCACTCCTACAGGTGTCAATGGACTAACGTTTACGGCAAAATATGGAGTGGTCGGTCTGGCTGTTGTACAAAAAGAGTTTATTGCCGAAGGAATCAATGAGGCAGGACTTTCGGCCGGACTATTTTTCTTTCCTCATTATGGGGGGTATGAGACGTATGACGCTGCACAGAACCAGCGGACACTGGCAGACCTTCAAGTGACGGAGTGGTTGTTGTCGCAGTTTTCTACTATTGACGAGGTGAAAGCAGCCCTCTCTTCTGTACGTGTCGTAGGATTGGAAACGACAGCGGTAGTACACTGGCGTATCGGTGAACCGTCGGGACGTCAGGTTGTATTGGAAATTGTAGGTGGCGTGCCGCATTTTTATGAGAATAAAGTAGGTGTACTGACGAATGCCCCCGGCTTTGAATGGCAACTCATTAATTTGAACAACTACGTCAATCTTCATCCGGGTGACGCTTCCGTGCAAAAATTGAGCGGTATTACGTTGCAGCCGACTGGTAGCAATTCCGGTTTTCTCGGTATTCCGGGTGATGCCACGCCTCCTTCGCGGTTTGTGCGTGCGGCCTTTTACCGGGGGACAGCTCCGCAACGTGCCACAGGCTTTGATACCGTGCAGCAATGTTTCCACTTGCTTAATAATTTTGATATTCCCATCGGTATAGAATATTCGCAGGCTGGTGATATTCCGGATATTCCCAGTGCTACACAATGGACCTCGGCTATTGATCTGACGAACCGGAAGGTTTATTATAAAACGGCCTATAACAATTCGATACGTTGCATCGATTTGAAGGCTATTGATTTCTCGAAAGTAAAATATCAATCACAACCGTTGGATAAGATACAGGAGCAGCCGGTTGAAATGGTTAAAATTCCCCGGTAGAATATGGAAGGGTGTGGAGGTGATCCTATGTGATAGTTACTTGCATTGAAATGTTTTCAAATAAATGTTGATGACGTTTTTACCCTCACACCCTCACCCTGTGCTCAATCCGTTTATTCATCGGGGTTATAGGTGTGAGGGTAAGGGTGAGAGTAGGTGAGGGTAACTTTTTACTCTCACCCTGATTCGTCCTGATTAGGGTTGACTAATCTTATTCCGTTTTTACACTAATTTCTTCATTATTACCATAATATCCACTTTCAGGCACATAAATCGGCTGCATCGCTCCACCCATATTTTTCAATTTACCCTCATCGCGCAGACGCCGGATATGTCGCATGGCTGTGCTTCTTGCCATTCCACAAAGAGATTGGAAGTCATATCTCCGCATAAATGGGTGAGTCCGGAAGTACTTTGTCAGTTGCAGGTCAATTTCCTCGTTCGTTAGTTGGGTGAAATCCAGTCCCCCTTTGAGGCTTTTCACTTTAAGCACGCCAAATTCGTTTCTCAATGTTTGGTCGGCACGAAACTGGATAGCTTTCAGTTTCACTTTAGTTGCTTTCCGTTTGGTGCCTATCGTCACAGGTTCCGTGGTGGTCAGGCAAGGATGGAAATAGCCGATGCCGTCCAGATGTACTTGGCGTCCCTCCGCCAATTCCTGTCCCATGATGTGCGAAAGAGCGTCGAGCACGGCAGAGACATCTGTTTCCGTCAGTGAGCAACGTTCCTGAATACGCCGGCGCAGTACGTCGGTCCCTGTGGAACCGTTGTATTTGATGCGCGGATGCAGGGTATTTTCATTTTCTCCCTGCTGTTTGTCTGAAGGCTTCGGGTCTTCATACCAATCGAATAATATTGCCATAGCTTTATATTTGTTTTAAATGAACTGTTCTTATTATGTATTCTCTTAAGTAGTAATACGTTAGCGCTTCATGTTTCTTCTGTTAAGCTCTAATGCTTTGCAAGGGCTCACCCATGTGAACAAAGCTGTTTACGTCTGTGGACGTTTTTGTTTACAAATGATAGCCTGTTTGTTCACATGGGTGAGCCCTTGACAACTACTAAGCAAAGATACATAAATAATGAGGCAAATGCAAATGAAATGCGCGTATTTATCAGATAGAATGCTTGCTTTCCGGAAGATAAAAGCGTATCTTTACAGGAATTAAATAGGTAGATGTATTTGTAGAAAAAATAGACAAAAATAGGATGAAAATTACTTTAATCAGACAAGACAACGGGAGCGGAAAAGAGACTCTTAGCATTTGTGAGGCAGGCACATTATTCGACAAAATGAAAACGGAAACCAAAGCGGGGCATATCACGGCTTTGCGGGAAATTATACCGTTACTGGAAGGTACGTATGCCCGGTACGAACGTAAGCGTCTCCGCGATTCTATATAGTGTATTAAAATAAAAAGGCTAATGATCCC
>OGEH01000929.1_pt1 | contig 14752 bp, 15 predicted proteins | sample 1570681 | NCBI WGS metagenome assembly OGEH01 (sample SAMEA2582126, study PRJEB24529) | metagenome | biome: Human gut stool | place: China | collected 2011 | reverse complement strand
CCGTTTTTCCGTTGCTGGTTTTCTGAGGTTGGAATCTTCCTTTTCAGGAATTGCCCGTGATTCCTTCCTGCAGGGACCAGTCTACCTGTTTTCAGACCAAAAAACAAATAGGAATTTATTCGGATTTGCGATAAAATAAATCTATCTTTGAAATGAGGAGGCCAGCCATGGACAATAAGGATATCCTGCTGCTGAAGACCCTGTATGAAGAAAAGAACATCACCCATACCGCCAAACGGCTGTTCCTCTCCCAGCCGGCCCTGACCGACCGGCTGAAGCGCCTGGAGGCAGAATTCGGCTGCACTCTTTTTTTGCGCCAGCCCAGAGGCATCCAGTTCACTTCCGAGGGAGAGCTGCTGTACCGGTATTTTCTCCAGGCAGAAGCCTCCTATCAGAAAATCCAGGATACCCTTTCCGATGCCCGGATCCACCCGGCTGGCACCCTGTCCATTGCCTGTTCCAATGTTTTCGCCAAGTACCACATGCCCCGGATCCTCACCCAGTTCCGAAAAACCTATCCCCGGATCGAGATCCACATGAAAAGCGGGTTCAGCCATGACCGGTATCGGGATTTCCTGGAAGGCAAATACCAAATCTGCATCGTCCGGGGTGAACACAACTGGAACGAAGAAAAACGTCTCCTGTGGCAGGATCCTCTCTGTGCCTTCAGCAAGGATTCCCTGAACATGGATCTCTTGCCCAGCTATCCCTATATCCACTATATGACGGATCCTTTGTTCCAGAACGTGCTGGATGACTGGTGGTACGCCCATTACAAGAAACCGCCCTTTACCATCATCGAAACCGATGCCATGGATACCTGCCTGAAAATGGTCCAGGAAGGGCTGGGATTCACCCTGCTTTCCCGGAGCTGCGGCCAGGACACTCCCCATATCCATCCCACGGTGCTGACCACCGTGGAAGGAAAACCCCTGCTGCGGGAAACCTGGATGTTCTACCGGCACAATTACCATCTCCTGACCAGCGTCAAGGCGTTCGTGGATTTTATGAAGGAGAAGTATTAGGGGGGCGGCGCAAGTGCCGTCCCAGTCAACGGCCAGCTGTCAACAGCCGCTGATCGCCGACTGTTGACAGCTGACAAAAAAGGACCGTGAAGAAATGTACAATTCATTTCTTCACAGTCCTTTTTTACATATGATGCATCCCGTCCATCTGGTGCATCTGCGCCGGCATGGGCTGCCAGCCGGTAATGGTGGGATCCACCATGCCGAACACCATGGCCACGTGGCTCACCACCAAGAACCCGATCAAAAGACCGAAATGGCGCAAGGTCCGCTGCTGGTCCGTGAGATGCTTCCCAGTGATTCCCAGTTCCATGAGAGCAATGGCCCCCAGGGGGAAGATGCCCAAAAGGTAGGCCGCGATGGCCAGCTGATCCGCCCAGCCCTTCCAGTGGATCCCGGGGATCACATTCACCAGAAGGTACAGCACCGCCAGGGCAAAATAAGCCCCGGCCGCGATCCCCAGCCGATGGTTCCAGGCTTTCCAGCCGGCTGCCCTGCCGCCATAATAGGTGGTATAGAACTCCGTAGCCACCAGAGATTCCGCCAATACCACCGGGATCACCATGAAAAGGATCAGGTTCCAGGGCTGGTTGGCCGCCAGCAGATCCATATAATTCGTCATAACCATTGCACATCGCTCCTTTGCTGCATTTCCTTAAAATCATAGTTGTATTATAGGGATAGAATGTGCAGATGGTGGGAAGAGAATATGAAGAAAATATGAAGGGGCTGCTGCTTATGCAACAACCCCTCTACAATTCCACCACAAACTCCGCCCCGCCCTCTTTCCGGTTCCGGGCGGTGATGGTCCCGCCCTGGGCTTCCACGAAGCTTTTGGCCAGAGAGAGTCCGATACCGCTGCCTCCGGAAGCCCGGTTCCGGGATTTGTCTCCCCGGTAGAATTGTTCAAAGATATGGTCCAGGTCTTCCGGCGCGATGCCCGGCCCTTCATCGGCAATGATCAGGCGCACCCGCTTTCCGACCGGTTCCGTCTGCAGCAGGATGGCCGTCCCGGGATGGGTGTACCGGATGGCATTGGTGATCAAATTGTAGAGGATCTGGTTCACCCGGTCCGGATCCAGCTGCCGCACCGGAAGAGAAGGTGCCATATTTTTGACGAAATGGAGCCTCTTTTCTTCCAGCAGCGGTTCCAGCAGCTCCGCCGCCCGTTCTGCCTTTTCTCCCAGATCCACCGGCTGGAGATGGAGTTCCAATTGATGCACCTGGGCCAGGGAAAGATCCCGGAGATCCCCCACCAGCCGAGTCAGCCGCATGACTTCTTCCTGCATGGAAAATAATTTCTCCGGCTCCGGTTCTTCCACTCCGTCCAGCATGCTTTCCAGATGCCCCTGGAGCACTGCCAGAGGCGTTTTCAGTTCATGGGCGATATTGGCCAAAAATTCCTGCCGGTTGCTTTCATTGGCAGCCAGCTCGGCAGACATCTGGTTGAACACAGCCGCCAGCTGCCCCACTTCATCCTGGGTCTCCACAGGCACTTCCTGCTTCAGATGACCCTGACGGATCTTTTCAGCCGCCTGGGACAGCTGCCGCAGGGGCCGGGTGATATTCCCGGACAGGAAATAACTCACCACCAAGCCCATTCCGGCAAACAAAAAGCCGATCCACCACAGGGACTTGTGATAAGCTTCCACAAAGGTCCGTTCTGCTGCCCCCAGCATCATCCGATGGTGCATGCCTCCCATGCCCATACCGCCGCCCATCATCCCCCGGCCCATGCCCCGGCCATACCCGCCGGCAGCCTGACCGCCCTGGCCCGCCAGGGCAGAAGGATCCTGGAGATACTGGAAGAAATGGGTTTCCATCTGCTGGCTGCAGATGTAGATCACCACCAGGGCACAGATCAGGATCAGCAGGAAGGTGCTCACCATCATCTTATTCCGAACACTGTGAAAGCGCATGTTCAGCCTCCGAATTTATAACCGATGCCATAGACCGTCAGGATGTACCGGGGATTCCTGGAATCCGGTTCGATTTTCTTTCGCAGGTTCCGGATATGGGCATCGATGGTCCTTTCATACCCATCAAAAGCAAACCCATGGCTATTTTCCATTAATTGTAGTCTGTTATATACATGTCCAGGGCTTTTCATAAGGACTTCCAGCAAACTGAATTCGATGGGTGTCAATTCAATGGGTTTCCAGGTCCCCGTTCCCGGTTCCTTTTGGAACAGCAGGTGCCGGTCCATATCCAGTTCCAGATCCCCTGCCCGGATCACAGTTTCCGCCGGACTTTCCTTGCCTTTGCCATACGCCCCGTAGGTCCGCCGAAGCAGCGCCCGGACCCGTGCCACTAGCTCCCGCATGCTGAAAGGCTTGGTCACATAGTCATCCGCCCCCAGTTCCAGCCCCATGAGGCGGTCGAATTCCGCATCCCGGGCCGTCAGCATGATGATGGGCACCGTGCTTTCCTGCCGGATGGTCCGGCACACATCCCGGCCGTCGATCTTGGGCAGCATCAAATCCAGCACCAGCAGCTGAGGCTGATCCTTCCGGAACACCCGCAGGGCTTCCTCCCCGTCCCGAGCCGTCAGGACTGTGAACTGCTCCTTCCGGAAATAATTGGCCAACAGTTCCAGCAGCTTGGGATCATCATCCACCAGCAGTACAGAATAGTTTTCCATAGTTCCCTCCTTGCTGGGAACATTATATAAAAAGGGAGTGTTGCTGTGCAACACCCCCTTTTTATCAACTCTGCTGCCCCTGCCCCTGGCTGTCATCTCCCCAGCAGGGGGGCTGATCCTGGTTCCAGCAGCCGCCTCTGCGTCCGCCTCTCCAGTGCCGGCCATTCTGGTTGTAATAAGGACATCCAACCTGGTTGTCCAACGCTTGTACAACCGGCTGTTTACCGCTTACTGCTTCCGAAGCATGGACTGCTGGTGTGGAAAACAGCCGAGGACCGGCCACGCTCCCTGCTGCAAAGAAAACAGCTGCCATTGCCATTGTCTTGAATTTTGTTGTCATGATGGATCATCCTTTCTTCCTCATCCAGGAGGGTTTCACTTCTTTTTGTCTTTATTATACCCGTTCCCTATGCAGGAGTTGTTGGGGAATTATGAAGAAAATGTGAAAGGAAGGGTTCACGAGTCGCGGGCTTGTTGGTGCAGACCGAAGAACCGGTTTGACAGATTCTGGCCGATTTTGTCTTATCATCCTATAGAAAAAGAACAAACGGCTAGAACGTCCAGGCTCGCGACCCGCGACCGGAGGCTGCTGCCCAAGCAGCAGCTTCCTTACTTCAGGCTCTCATAGATCCTCTCCAGGTTCTCTTCCATCTGCTCTAGATAGCCGCCTTCTCCCTCGCTGCCTTCCAGGGTATGGATGGGCACTACTTTCGCGCCCACTTCCCGGGCCAGGGATTCGCTGGTCTTAGGACTGACTGCAGCCTCCGTAAAGATGGTACGGACCTGATGGGCTCTGCAGTATTCCACCAGTTTCGCCAGCTGCCGGGCATTGGGTTCTCCGGCGGCAAATACTCCTTCCACACTGTTCTGCTCCAGTCCGAAATCCCGGCACAGATACGCAAAAGCCGCATGGCCGGTGACGAATTCTTTCCGAGAAAGGCCCTGGAATTTCCCTTTATAGGTTTCTTCCATCTGCTGCAGACGGCTGATGAATTTTTTTCCATTGGCCTGATACTCAGCTGCATGGTCCGGGTCTGCCTGAGACAGTCCCTGGACAATGGCCTCCGCTTCCAGCCGGGCGCAGGAAGGGCTCAGCCAGGCATGGGGATCATATTGGCCATGTTCCCGGATTTCTTCCTGGTCTTCATTGGCAATGGGAACTACCTTTTGGGCAGCTATGATCCGGACCATATTTTTATTTTCCGCCGCCCGGACCATTTCCTCCGCCCAGGGTTCCATGCCCAGTCCCTGCTGGACAAACACGCGAGCCTGGCTCAGCGTCTTCATGCTTTTGGTGGTGGGCTGGAACTCATGGGGTTCCGTCCCTTCCGGGATCAAAGAAGTCACTTCCACCCGATCCCCGCCGATGGCTTCCGTCATTTCCTTCATGGCATAGAAACTGGCCACCACCGGCAGTTTCCCCTGGCCATCTTTCTTCGGAGCCGGCTTTCCGCCGCATCCAGCCAGCAGCATCAAAAGAGCCGCCAGCAGCAAAAATAAGATTCTTTTCATCGCTCTGTTTCCTTTCGTTGGGATATTCCCATACTGTGCAAATCTGAACCGCGGGCGACGGGTCCTGCCGTCCCTACGGCTCCGTCTTACACGTTCAAAAAATTTGCCTGCAAATTTTATCCGACCGCCGTTGACTGTTGACAGCTGACCGTTGACCGGGCCGTCTCAGCACCCCCAATTGCAAACCATTTGCATTTTCGCGAGAGATATCATATCATATAGAATATGTTCCGTCAATAAACGCAAATCATTTGCATTTGCAATTTACAGAAAGAAGAATCGTTATGCTGCAAATTTCCCATCTTTCCTTTGCCTATGAGCAGGGTCCCTACCTGCTCCATGATCTGTCCATGGAAATCCGCGACGGCGACTATGTAGCCATCGTAGGTGAAAACGGCAGCGGCAAAAGCACTTTGGTGAAGCTGATCCTGGGACTCCTCTCCCCCAGCAGCGGCACCATCTCCAGCACCTTCCGCCGGCCGGCCTACGTACCCCAGCCCACGGATATGATCAACAAACAGTTTCCCATCACCGTCCGGGAAGTCCTGGATTATACCCGCCAGGTCCTCCAGATCAAGGACCGGAATGCGGTGGACCGGGCCCTGGACCGGATGCACATCGCTTCCCTCCAGGATCATCTGATCGGGGCCCTTTCCGGCGGCCAGTACCAGAAAGTCATGATCGCCAAAGCCCTCTTGGGCAAACCGGATCTGATGATCTTCGACGAACCTTCCACCGGCATGGACCTGAAGAGCCAGGACGACCTATATCCCCTGATCCACCATCTCAATGAAGAACGGGGGATCACCGTCATCACCGTGGAACACAATCTCCGGTATGCCGCCCACAACGCTTCCAGTTTCTTCCATGTAGTCCGGGGCCAGGGCCATTTTTGCACCCCCCACGAATATATCCAGGAATACCTGGCCGAAAATGGAGGTGACTGCGCCCATGTTTGATTATGCCTTCATGCGGAATGCCTTCCTGATTTCCCTACTGATTTCCCTGATCTGTCCCCTGATCGGCACCTTCCTGGTGCTCCGCCGTTATTCCATGATCGGGGATGCCCTGAGCCATGCGTCCCTGGCCGGAGTGGCCACCGGCCTCTTGTTCCATGCCAACCCCATCATCAGTGCCTTCTGCCTCACTTCCTTCTTCGGCCTGCTGATCGAAGTGCTCCGGGAGAAATTCCGCCGGTATGCGGAACTGACCCTGGTCATCGTCCTTTCCCTTTCCGTAGGGATCGCCATCACCATCATCAGTTCCGGCCTGGTCCACGCCAATGTGGATTCTTTCCTGTTCGGCAGCATCCTGACCGTCAGCCAGGGAGAAGTGACCACAGTGGCCATCCTGACGGTGGTTTCCCTGCTGACCATTTTCGGTCTTTTCCCCCAGCTGGTCCTCCTTTCCTTTGATGAAGACGGGGCCCGGATCCTGGGAGTCAAAGCCCGGGCCATCAATTACATCTTTTCCATCCTGGTGGCTGCCACCATCTCCGTCTCCATCCGGATCGTAGGGATCTTGGTGATCAGCTCTCTGATCGCCCTGCCCGTAGCCACTGCTCTCCAACTCCGCCAGGGATTCAAGAAGACCATGGCGCTGGCCGTCTTTTTCAGTTTCCTGGACGTCATGGCCGGTCTCCTCGCCTCCTATTACATCGGTGCCGCTCCGGGAGGGATCACGGCCATTGTCTCTGTGCTGCTGCTTCTCCTGGTGATTTTCTTCCAATCCTGCAGCCAGAAACGGGAGGTGCCCCATGCCCAGTCCTGAACCGCCCCTCAATGCGGAACATCTGATCCGGCAAAGCGGCCTGAAATGCACCCGTTCCCGGCTCCAGGTGCTGGAAATGCTCCTGGCACAGCGGGAAGTGCTCACGGCCGATGAAATCTATGAAAAACTGCTCCAGACCGGAGCCCGCCTGAATTTTTCCACGGTCTACCGGATCCTGGAAAATTTCACGGAAAAGAAACTGACGGAAAAAGTCCTGCTTCCTCAAAGCCGGAAATACGGATTCCTGCTCTACACTCTCAGCCATACCCATCACCTGATCTGCCTGGGCTGCCACAAAGTGGTGAACATCGACGGCTGTCCCCTCCACGGTTTCGAAGAAGACCTGGCCCAAAAAACCCATTTCGAAATCGTGGGCCATTATCTGGAACTGTATGGGTATTGTGAGGAGTGCAGGAAAAAAAAGGGCTGACGTATGACAAATGGGTTGCTGCGCGTATGTGGCTTTCACACGTGCAACAACCCATTTGTCTTTATTTTTTTATTCTTCCTTCCCCTTCGTAAACCGATTGGCCGCCACAGTGATGCAGAAAGCACAGAAGGCGGACAGGAACATGCAAAGGGCAAAGCCCAGTACATTGTTGGACAGGGTAGGCGCCACGATGCTGGGCACATAAGCCGTCCCCCGCACATTGAAGTAGCCCACGGCCACGCCGCCTACGCCGGCAGCAATGATGGCGCCGGCCATCACTACTTTATTGGAAAACATGAAGGGATACGCCGCTTCTACAAAGGTCCCGAAAGCCATGTTGATGAACAGTCCCGGGATGGCCAGGGCCCGGTCGTCTTTCCGCCGGGGAGCCAGGATATTGGCAGCCATGATCCCGGCAGAGACCATCACCAGCCCCACCATATCGATGGCGCCCAGGAAGGAGTTCCCGGTCTTTTCCATTTCCAAAAGGATGATGGGCAGGATGGCTGCATGGTACATGCCTCCCATGATTGCCGGCCAGATCAGGAGCCCGGCCAGGCCCCCGCAGAGCACTGGATGGATGGAGAAGGCCCAGTCGATCACATAGCGGATCCCGTTGCCCACCGCTTCCGCCAGGGGAGCAATGAACAGATAGATCAACAGGCCGGCCGCCAGCCCGGCAATGCCTCCGGCCACGATATTGGCCGTGGTGGCAGGAAAGTTCAGCTTCAGACATTTGAGCAGCAGGGACTGGACCAGGATCCCGGCGATGATGCCCCCGATGAGCCCGCCCTTGACGGACAGGATCCCGGTGACCACCCCGGCCACGATGGCTACATCCCCCATGCCGGAAACCTGTTTGGCAGCCACCGTGGCTACGATCACCGGCAGGGCGTCGATCATCACATTGAAGATCTTTTCAAAGTAGTCCAGTCCAGGCACCTTACTGAGGATCAATGTCAGCGCCATGGCGATGAACCCGGGCAGGGAGGCCATCAGGATCCCCCGAACGCTGATCCGTGCCAGGAGGCTGGTCCTTTCTCCCGGCCCTTCCGTGGTCACGCCTCCATTCATGGCCGGACGATAGCTCAAGTTCCAAAACTTAGCCAGGGCGAATACGTTGGCAATGGCCCGGGTCCGGTTGGTGGTACCGGTGGTCCCGGAAACGGCCACCACATTGAGCCCCATGGATTGGGCCAGGGCCATGGAGGTCCCGCCAGTACCGGTGGCAGCCAGCTTCTTTTCCGCAGCAGCCGCCATGGCCCGGGCATTGGCACCCTTGGGGTCGCAGCTGGCCAGGATCAGCCCGTCCACTTTCCCGGCATCGATGAGCCCGGCAATCTTTTCATCTTCCAGGACCGCTTCCCGGTTCACTTCTTCCAAGGTTCCCCGGAAAATGACCCGAGGCTGCTCACCGTCCCAAGTCCACAATGCCGCCTTGGTTTCCGGCTTGGCCGTATCCATGGAAGCTTCTGCTGCGATGAACTGGATAGCCGCCAGCTGGATGCCCGCCGCCTTGATCTGCCGGACCATTTCCCCCAACAGGGATTCCGGATCCTTGCCTCCCAGATTGTATAGGTTTCCCCCGCTGCTGCCCAAGATTGCTGCTGCTTTTGCCATATGCATGACCCCCTCAGAAATTGAAACGGTCCGTCTTCCTCAGCCGGACCGTTCAGTTGTTTTGCTTTACTCCGCTAGTGTACTAAAATATAGGGATCCTGTCAAGATGCGGCTCCCGCAGCAGCGGAATTGTCCCTTCACTCGATCCACCGGATCCATTCTTCCCGGAACCGATGATGCTCCTTGATTTCCCCTGCTGGATACCCCAGGGAAAACATGGCAAAGGCTTCCTCTTCCGCCGGCAGGCCGGCAATTCCTCCTACAGCCGCCATCCGCTCTGCCCGGGGATAGACTCCCATCCAGGCGCCCCCCAATCCCTGGGCATCTGTTTCGATCCAAAGATTTTCCAAGGCCGCACTGGTATCTACAGGGGCAAATTCCGGCAGCTGGCAGTCTTTCCGATAGCTGATGACCAGAAGCACCGGAGCCTCCGCCGCAAAGGCCGAAAAATGGCTGACAGCCGCCAGCTCCCGGATCTTTTCCCGGTCCGTCACCACCGTAAAGCGCCAGGGCTGTTGGTTGCAGGCGGAAGGAGCCGCCATGGCTGCCCGGAGGATCTCCAGGATTTTTGCTTTTTCCACCGGTTTTTCAAGATATTTCCTCACACTGGTACGATGAAACAGATTTTCCATAAGCCAGGATCTCCTTTTCCTATTTTCGTAAGTTTACTATACCAAAGCGGTATGCCTCCTGCAAGATTATTCCCTGAGAGATGCCCTTGACAGGATTTTTCTTTGACGCTATCCTGTCCCTGATAACACAAGTATGTCGTTTCTTCACGATTGGTATATTTTTCGATGGGATTGTCACTCCGTCCTTTCCATCGTCGTGGCCACCGTCATGGCCAAAATCCTGTAAGAGCCGGCTGGCAAGGAGGAGAAAATGGATATCATTGAAGAATTCAAGGAACTGGTCATGATCGATTCGGCTTCTGGCAAAGAAAGAGCCATTGCCGATGCCTTGACAAAGAAGCTCCGGGATCTGGGTTTTGCCGTGAAAGAAGACCGGGCTGGAGATACCTTTGGGGGCGATACAGGGAACCTGACCGCCGTCCGGGAAGGGACCCGTCCCGGTGCCATCCTGTTCTGCAGCCACATGGACCGGGTGGCCAAAGGGCTCAGCATCCATCCTCAGGAAAAAGACGGCTATCTGGTATCTGACGGCACCACCATCTTGGCAGCCGACGATGTGAGCGGCATCTGCGCCATCCTGGATGGGGTACGGCGGGCCATCGCTTCCCAAAAGCCCCTGCCCCGGCTGGAAATCGCCTTCACAGTGGGAGAGGAAGCCGGTCTTTGGGGAGGACGGGCCCTGGACCTGTCCCAATTCCAGAGCCCCTTCTGCTATGTGCTGGACAGTCCCGGCACCCTGGGCCGGCTGATCAACGGAGCTCCCGGCCTGGCCAAACTCCAAGTAGAAGTCCAGGGCAAAGCGGCCCATGCAGGGAACGAGCCGGAAAAGGGCATCAATGCGGCCCATATCCTATGTCATATCCTGGATACCCTGAAAGACGGCCGGTTGGATGAAGAGACCGTCTCCAACTTCCCCCTCCTGGGCACCGGCAACACAGCCACCAACATCGTCTGTGCCCAAGCCTGGGCCAAAGGCGAGAGCCGCAGCCGGGATCGGAAAAAGCTGGAAGCCTATATGGCCTACTTCCAATCCCATTGCCAGGAAAGTGCCCAAGGAACCGGAGCCGCCGTCACCACCCAGGCAGAAATCTCTTTCGCTCCCTTCCTGCTGGAAGAAAACGAACCGGTGATCTGCCATGCCCGCAAAGCCCTGGAAGCCATGGGGATCGAGCCCCGGATCGAACAGGGCGGCGGAGGGATGGATGCCAACATCTACAATGCCAAAGGCCTGCCCTCCTTAGGAGTGGCCACCGGCTATACCAAAAACCACACCTTGGAAGAGAACCTGGACCTGGCCAGCTTCACCCGCAGCGGAGAACTGGTAGCAAAACTGATTGAAACCATTTCCTGAATGGACTGGATCCCAGCCCCCTATTGATACCCATCAATAGGGGGCTTTGCCATTTCTGTATTAGACGCAGACTTCTGTACAATTTATAATTAGAATATATCGTTTCACTTATTTTATGATACATTTCGTATACAGGAGGCAAACAATGATTGATTTAAGAAGCGACACACTCACCTTGCCGGACCGTCCCATGCTGGAAACGATCCTGACCGCTCACCTGGGAGATGATGGCCGTCTCAACGCTGCCGGCCGGGGAGAAGATGCCACCGTCAATCGGCTGGAGGACATGTCGGCCGCCCTGACGGGAAAAGAAGCAGGGCTCCTCTGCACCTCCGGGACTTTGGGGAACCAAGCGGCCGTCCTCACCTGGTGCCGGCCGGGCGACACCGTCCTGGTCAACGACCTGCAGCACCTGGACCGCAGTGAAAAGACGGCCTTTGATCCCCGTTTCGGCCAAATGAAAAAAGCCATTTACCATTTGGATGCCAACTTCCAGCCAGATCTAGCTGAAATCGAAGCCCAGTGCAAAACGGGAAAGGTCAAACTGCTCTGCTTGGAAAACACCCATAACTACACAGGAGGCACCTGTATCACGGAAGCCAGCCTGAAAAAGATCCATAACCTGGCCAGCCAGTACCATGTTCCAGTCCATATGGACGGAGCCCGTCTCTTCAATGCATCTCTATACCTGAAAACACCGGTGGATCAGCTCTGCCAGTATGTGGATTCCGTCCAGTTCTGCTTTTCCAAAGGTCTGGGGGCACCTGTGGGTTCCGTACTGTGCGGCTCGCGGGATTTCATCCGGAATGCCAAGGAAACCCGGAAACTGATGGGCGGGGCCATGCGCCAGGCTGGCATCATTGCGGCCCCTGCCATCTATGCCCTGGAACACAATATCCAAAGGCTCCAAGAAGACCACGACAACTGCGCCGCCTGTGCCGCCCAGCTGCAGGATCTGAAAAAAATTACCGTCCAAAAAGATGTCCAAACCAATATCCTCATGCTGGACGTAGCCCCCTCAGGCATCACCCCCCAGGAATTCTGTGACCGTGCCAAAGCCAAAGGCCTTTGGATCCGCCCCATCATCAACACTTCCGTCCGCCTTGTATTCTACAAAGGGATCACTCGGCAGGACGCCCTGGATGCAGCAGCCATCATCCGGCAGCTGGATGCGGAACTGTAAAATGACCTTATTCAGGCCGATCTGGAAAGGAGCATAAGATATGACCCTCCACGGAAAGAAAATTTCTCTCACCACGCAGATTTTCACCGCCATGGTCCTGGGATCCCTGGCAGGACTGGTAGGCGGAAAAACAATGGTCCAGCTGGGCTTCATCGGGGATATCTGGCTGAACTGCATCAAAATGATTGTCATCCCCATGGTGGTCTGCACCATCGTAACAGGGATCATCTCCCAGGACAACCTGACTTCCCTGAAACGGGTCAGCCGCCGGATCATCACCTACTACGTCATCACCACCGTCCTAGCCTGTGTGGTGGGACTGGTTGTCGCTTCCATCCTGCAGCCCGGGCACTACGCGAACTTTGCAGGACTGGCCGCCAAAAAAGTGACGGGCAGCATCGACATTACCTTTGCTGGCTTCCTGAAGGATCTTTTTTCCACCAATATGATTGCCACCTTCGCCAAAGGCAACATCGTGCAGACTCTGGTTATTTCCATTCTCTTGGGGATTGCCATCCTGAAGATGAAAAACGAAGAGCATAAAAAGACCATCAAACAGGTTTTCGAAGCCACCAATTCCATGATCTTTTCTCTCATCAATATGATCATGCAGGTTTCTCCCATCGGGATTTTCTTCCTCATGGGCAGTTCTTTCGGCAAATACGGCGCCGGCATCTTTACTAGTATGGCCGTACTGGTGGGGACTTATTATGCAGCCTGCCTGGCCCATGTACTGATTGTCTACGGAGGATTTCTGCTTGTCTTTGCCCATATGAATCCTTTGAAATTCCTGAAAGACAGTGCTGAGCTGTGGATCTACACTTTATCCACCTGCAGTTCCATCGCTTCCATCCCGGTCAATATCAAAGTCGCCAAGGAGAAATTCGGAATCCCGGAAAAGATTTCCGGCTTCACCATCCCTCTGGGTTCCCAGATGAATACGGATGGATCCGTCCTGCTGTATGCCTGCGTCATCCTCTTTATCTGTCAGATGGTAGGCCAGCATATGTCCCTGCCCCAGCTGATCAATGTCATTTTCATTTCTACCATCATGTCCATGGGCGGTGGCGGTATCCCCGGCAGCGGAATCGTCAAGTTGATGGTCGTGGTCCAGGCGGTAGGCCTTCCCATTGAAGTCGTCGGCGTCATCGCAGCCTTTTACCGCCTGTTCGATATGGGAACCACCACCAACAACTGTCTAGGCGATCTGGTCGGCACCGTCATTGTCGGCAAGGCTGAAGAAAAAGCTGAAAAAAGCGCCTGATCTCCCTGGCAAAGGAATCTGCCCCTATTATATAATGGGGGCAGATTTTATTTTGGAAGGTGAAAGCAGATGTTTCACTATGTAGGCTACATTTACAACGTATACAAAGAAAAAAGTTTCAGCCGTGCCGCTGAAAAGCTGCACATTTCTCAGTCCTCCCTCAGTACAACAATCCGAAAAGCCGAACGGGAAATCGGAGCTCCCATTTTCAACCGGGAAACCACCCCCATTAGCCTGACGGAATTCGGCAGGAAATACATCCAGGCTTCCCAGACGCTCTATCTCCTGAAGAATGATCTGGACCGTTACATCTCAGAAATGAAAACCGCTGTCAAAGGCAGGGTGGCCATCGGAGCCAGCAGTTTTTTCTCCACCTATCTCCTGGCAGACGCCATTTCTGAATTCCGCAAGGAGTATCCGGAAGTAAAAATCGAGCTTTTTGAAAATGTGACACCTTACCTGCAGAAACGGCTGGACAGCGGCTTCATCGATCTGATGATCACCAACACCAAAATGGACAGGTCCCGCTACCGCAGCCTGCGCCTCTTCGATGATCATCTCTATGTCATGGTCCTTCCCCAGCTTTGTCCCGAACAGATTTCCCTGGAGAGACAGGCCGAATTCCAGAAGATCGGAACGGAAGAAGAGAACCGCCTGCCCGCCATCTCCCTAGCTGCTTTCGGACAGACGCCTTTTCTGCTCCTGCGGGAAGGGAACAATCTCCGCCGCTGCACCGACGGCCTGTTCCAGGAAGCCGGCATCAAACCGCCCATTGTCCTGGAAATGGATCAGACCAACACCCTGTATTCCATGGCCCGGCTGGGAATGGGAGCCGCCGTAGTCGGAAGCTTCCTGATCCGCAAAATGGGGACCCCGTCCGATGCCCTTTTCTTCCGCCTGGACAGTCGGATCGCCGAACGGGGGACCTATGCCAACATCCTGCGCAATCGGATCCTGACCCCGGCCCTGGAACGTTTTCTGGACAGTCTCCAGCAGCAGTGCCGGGATCGGGAAATATAAAGAATCGGAAAAGTATGTTATAATAAAAGTTAACGACTATAAACTCTCCAAAAGGCAGGTGATTCCATGGTACATTCCAAGACGAAAGATATGACGGCGGGCAGCATTCCCCGCCTGATCCTGGAATTTGCCCTGCCCCTCATGATCGGCAATATTTTCCAGATGCTGTACAATACGGTGGATTCCATCGTCGTAGGGAATTTCGTAGGGACCCAGGCCCTGGCCGCCGTCAGTTCCACCACCATGATCACCAACTATTTGCAGGAACAAGGGGTCAACGCCATCTTACTTCCGGCATTGGAAT
>OGEH01000918.1_pt1 | contig 14953 bp, 9 predicted proteins | sample 1570681 | NCBI WGS metagenome assembly OGEH01 (sample SAMEA2582126, study PRJEB24529) | metagenome | biome: Human gut stool | place: China | collected 2011 | reverse complement strand
CCACAAAGGTAATATTTCAACCTTTATTTTTCACAGTGCAAATCTAAAGGAGGACACAGAGGTGAATCTTGTTCATTTCCGGTACGGAAATGAATAAATATTAGATACATCGGAATTTTATTTACTTTAGTAACAAAGAAAAGACGCTTAGTAATAGAGATCTATCTGACACCCGGGTCTTAATACCTCTGACACCCGGGTCTCAGGTATGCCAACACCCGGGTGTCAGTATCATTGAGACCCGGGTGTCAGATAGATTGTTTATACAGCGGGGAAAAATCTAAACTATACTAGGCAATTTCTTTCCGTACGGTTTAGCTCATTTCCGTATAAAAAGGAACTAAACAAGAACTAATAACCTTCATCTTTCTATCAATTCCAGTCATTCCGTTTTGGGGGCTATTTTACTTTTTTACCCTCTTTGTAGCCTCCTGTAACGCTTGTTTTGGACGAATTTTAAGTTGAAATGAACGAAAACAAAGTCCTGTTAGACAGTATCAGAGAAGGAAGAAATGAATTGAAAGTTCCGTTTCGGACGGTTTATCTACATTTGCCTACAGAAAAACCAATCATTTGATATCATGAAAAAAGTATTATTGATTTCATTCGTAATCTTGTCTGTGACTGCACAGATGACACATGCGCAAAAACAAGCAGTTATTAAGCTGACGGAGAAGACATTGATGCACGAAATGCGTGCCACTCCTTATCCTCTTGATAAAGCGGTGGTTAATGACCGCGCGGTTTCTTTCCAATGGCCGCTCCGTTCGGACATGAACTCGCAGGACAGTCCGTTGGATGGATTCGAACACAAAGTAAAGAAGGTAGATAAAACAAAGATTACCTATCGGTTACGTTATTCGCAGGATGCCGGATTGAAGTCGGGAGTTGTTCAAGTGGAAACTCGCTGGCCGTTCTATAATCCGGAACAACCGCTTGCGCCGGGTGTATGGTACTGGCAGTTCGGTTATGTAGAAGACGGACAAGTGACCTGGGGAAGCACACAGCAAGTCACCGTAGAAGATCGTCCGGGCAAATTCTGTCCGCCTTCATTGAAAACAGTGTTGGCAAAACTACCTGCCGACCATCCGCGTGTGTGGATCATGAAGAACGAATGGAAGGACTTTATAAATCACAGCAAACAAAAGGCAGAAAGACAATGGTATCTTGAGCGTGCAGATCAGGTACTTCAGACTCCAATGAAATCAGTGAAAGATATTAATGTCTCGCAGGTGAAGAATCTGAAGAACGAGATGCAGATAAATTCATACCTCACTCGTGAAAGCCGTCGCATCATCGATGCGGAAGAAGGCAACACCGAAGCATTGATACGGGCCTGGTTGCTGACGCAGGATACTAAATATGCTGACGAAGCCATCAAACGGGTATTTATCATGGCCGACTGGGATAAAGATAAGAATGTGAAAGGAGATTTTAATGCTTCTAGCTTATTGTCTCTCTGCTCTATGGCTTATGATTCTTTCTACGACCGGTTGAATACATCACAAAAGAAAGCATTGCTGGAAGCCATCAAAAATAAAGGTGGTGAAATGTATGAGAACTTTAATAACCGGATGGAAAATCATATCGCCGACAATCATGTGTGGCAGATGACACTTCGCATCCTTACAATGGCAGCATTCAGTGTATATGGCGATCTGCCCGAAGCCAACACATGGGTGGATTACTGCTATAACGTCTGGTTGGCACGTTTCCCCGGATTGAACAAAGATGGTGGCTGGCACAATGGCGATTCTTACTTTACGGTCAACACCCGTACATTAGTAGAAGTACCTTACTATTATAGCAAACTGACCGGTTACGACTTCTTTTCCGATCCTTGGTATCAGGGAAATATCATGTATACCATCTTCCAGCAACCTCCTTTTTCCAAATCCGGAGGAAACGGAAGCTCTCATCAGAATGTGGGACGTCCAAACAGTATCCGGATAGGATATTTGGATGCGCTGGCACGCCTTACCGGAAACACTTATGCCGCTGATTTCGTACGCCGCACATTGAAAGTGGAACCGGATTATATGAAGAAAGCCTTATTGAATAAGCCCGGTGATCTTGCCTGGTTCCGCCTGCAATGTGATAAACCTCTGCCGGAAGGTGAAGGATTGACTGCACTCCCTGCAGGATACGTCTTCCCCGCAACAGGACTTGCCTCTTTCCAGACGAATTGGGACAGAGTAGGTGGAAATGCGATGTGGAGTTTCCGGTCAAGTCCTTATGGTTCTACCTCTCATGCACTTGCCAATCAGAATGCTTTCAATACGTTCTATGGTGGAAAACCATTATTTTACAGTAGCGGACACCACATTGAGTTTACCGACGTACATAGTATGTTGTGCCATCGTGCCACACGTGCTCACAATACGATTCTGGTGAACGGTATGGGACAACGTATCGGTACGGAAGGATATGGATGGATTCCCCGTTATTATGCCAGCGAGAAGATCGGGTATGTGCTGGGTGATGCTTCCAATGCTTACGGAAAAGTGATTTCACCGCTTTGGCTGACACGCGGCGAACAGTCGGAGGTGCATTATACGCCCGAAAATGGCTGGGATGAGAATCATGTGAAAACTTTCCGCCGTCACATTGTCAATTTGGGAAAGACAGGACTCATCTTTATCTATGACGAACTAGTGGCAGACGAACCTGTAAACTGGAGTTATTTGCTGCATACCACAGAAAATCCCATGACAGTGGATAAATCGAATCATCGCTTCGTGCATATTCAAGCCACGAACCGCGGAGGAGCATCAGACGCTTATCTTTTCTCCACCGGAACATTGCAGACTGATACGACGAGCCGTTTTTTCTATCCGGCAGTCAACTGGCTACGTGCTGATGACAAAGGGGTGTTCAAGAAGTATCCTAATCACTGGCATTTCACCGCTACATCGGAAAAGGCACAAGTATATCGTTTTGCCACTGTCATCAATACACATGCACTGAAATATCCTGCCAAAGATCCCGAAATCTTGTCCGACGGACGTATCAAAGTAGGCGGATGGCTGATTAGTGTAAACCTGAAATCCGACGGTGCTCCTTCATTCTTTATCCGCAGCACTCAAGAGAAGGTGAATATCACTTATAAAGGTGAAGCTACTGTCATCAATGAGGATGGGTACGAAACGGTAATGAGGGATACAGTGCCCGAACTGGAAATCTAATCAATGAACATGAAAGATACGAATATATGAGACGCTCTACTTTTAATATGAGAACTATATGTCTGTTGGCTGCATTATCGGGCATAACCGTCTTGTCGGCACAGACTCCCGGTAAACCCCGTGTACAGACTTCGGCAGCTCCGGAGGAAACTACGGTTTACAAGCCCGGCGGGAAAAAGCAGGAAACAGCAGTTGCGACTTCTTCAAAAAAGGAGGAGGATAAACGCCAATCCGGCAAAGAGAATACAGGAAAGAAAGCGGCTGCCTTTGATGGTCAACGCTATCTGGCACTGAAAACGAATGTAATATATGATGCTTGTGCTTTGCTGAACCTTGCCGTGGAAATGCAGGTGCATAAAAAGATCACGGTAGAGTTGCCATTGACTTGCAGTTTGTGGGACTTGGGAGATAAGCACGGCGTGCGTACGGTAGCATTGCAACCTGAAGCCCGCTGGTGGATAGGAAATGAGACAGGACGGGGACACTTTGTCGGACTGCACGCCCACGTGGCATGGTTTAACGTAAAGTGGAACGATGACCGTTATCAAGATACTGATCGTCCGCTGTTGGGAGCCGGAATAAGCTACGGTTACAAACTCCCTCTTTCCAAACACTGGGGAGCGGAATTTAATCTGGGAGTGGGATATGCCAACATGAAGTATAACACCTATTATAATGTAGACAACGGCGCACTGCTGGATACGCGTGTCCGTCATTACTGGGGGATAACCCGTGTGGGAGCATCGTTGGTCTACCGCTTCTAACCTTAGATAGGAACATACATATAAATAAGATAACAATATGAGAAGAAATTTATATATACTGGCACAGTGCACTTTCTTGTTGTTCATCACCCTGCTGGTGAATGGATGCAGCCTGCACGAAGAACCGGAAATGACTCCCGAAGGAGAACTGGGAGTGGACCCGACAGCTGTAACACTCAACCTTAATCTGGCAATGAATCTAAGTTTGGCAGAAAGAGCACCGGTAACCATCACCCGTGCGTCGGAAACCAACTATCTGCGTCGTTTCATCGTAGAAGCCTATCTGGATAGACAGGTGGCGGCACGGCAAACGGTATATGAAGAGGATTTTAACCGTGCCAGTCTGTCTGTTAGTATGAAGCTGCACGCCCGTAATTACCGCATCCTGGTGTGGGCCGATTATGTGAATGCGGAGACACCGGAACAGGGACTTGTTTACGATGCGGAGAATCTGGCTTTTATCCTTCCTGCCGGAAAGTATATAGGGAATAGCCGTTATAAAGATGTTTTTGCAGCTTCTGCTATGGCAGACCTGACTTCTTTCCGCAATCATTGGGGAGCTGAAACAAGTCTTGACGTTGAACTGTATCGCCCCGTAGCACGCTATGAACTGGTGGCTAAAGATGTGGCTACGTTTCTCAATAAACTATCCACAGGCGGACTGAAAGGTGAAAGTTTTACCGCTCGTGTGAAGTACAGTGATTATTTGCCTACCGGCTACAATTTGTGGGACGATGTACCCAAGAACTCGCTCATGTACATGGAATATAAAGTGGCCTTTGAACCCCCTGCCGATGGTACGAAAGAACTGATACTGGGATTCGACTATGTGTTGACCGATGCTGGAGAAACCGTTTCCATCCCTGTAGAGCTCGAAATCTTGAATGAGAAGAATGAAGTGCTGGCACGTACAGCTTTCCGTATTCCTTGTGAACGGGGCAAAAACACAACGGTACGCGGTAACTTCCTGACTTCCGATGCCAATGGAGGAATAGGGATCGACCCCGATTATGACGGTGATCTGGAGGTAGACCTTGGAGAATTATAAAATAGACAAATCAATTAAGAATTGCTTAACCATAAAACAATTAAGATCATGAAAAAGAACTTATTTTATTCGCTAATGGCTTTGTTCGTAGTGCTTTTTGCATCCTGTGGACAAGAAGAAATCGTTTCGGACAACGGAACAGAAATCAATGCTCCTGTTACCATCTCTGTACAGGCTCCTGTAAATAACGTCTTTAGCCGTGCGGTTACCATCCCTGACGGTTATACGATGCAATGTATCATGCAATTACTGGATGCTAATGGCGATAAGATAGGCGATCAGGTAACTAAACCGGTTACAAACGGTAAGGTATCTTTCACTATTTCTGTAGATGAACAAAAAGAAGTGTCGAAAGCATTGTTCTGGGCTGAATACGTACCGGAAAGTGGTGCTGCTAATAAAGTATATAACACTGCTGATTTGAGAGCAGTAGGATATAATACTGCATCATTCGATCTGACAAATGATGCGTTGATGGCAGCCAGCGACGCTTTCTGCGGAAAATTGGAAACGATTGGCAATGCCAGTGTGACATTGAAGCGGCCGTTTGCCAATGTGAGCGTAAAACCGAAGAATCCGGAAGTAGCTGCGCAAGCTGATAAGCTGGAAATAACATACAACGCTTTGAGCGGATATGATATTTTAGAGGGTAAATGTTCTGCTACGACTCCTGTGACTTATACAAATGCAAATTTTGCTTCTGCGGATGGCAATTGGTTCGCTAATTTCTTTTTTGCTCCTTCAAATGTAGGTAAATTTACAGAAGAAATAACCATGGCATTGAGTGGCGGATATAGTAAAGAGATTAAAATACCGGCAAATACATTACCTTTGGATGCTAATATGCAGATTATGGCTAAATTTGAAATCGGAGATGGCAACTTTGACATTGAAGTAGGAGTGGATCCGGATTATGAAGCGTTGGAAATGAAGGTTGGTAGTTATATCAATGCAGAAGGTAGAGTGGTACGTGATGCAGCAGATGCTGTCGGTATTGTTTTCAAAATGGAGGCTATCGGTAGTGATGTGCCGGCTAATTATCCTGTAGCACTTCAGGGCAAGACAATAGTCGGATATGCAGTAGCGATTGAGAATGTGGCGACTGGTCGTCAGACTCTTAATACGGAATTATTGACTACTTTGGCTGAAACAGCTGCAGGTATGACAAATGGAACACAGACTACGGACGTCTTATTAACAGGTCTTGGAGATGTTGCGTTTAAAACAACTTATGAGAAATGGGTGGGAGAACATGCTCTTGCTAGTGAGAATTTGAGTGCATGGTATATTCCTACATTGTCGCAATTGAGTGCGTTTATGGGTACATTGTTTACAATGAAAGAGGTGCCTGCTACTGGTAGTGAGGACTTTAAAAATATTCCGGAGTTTGAATTTGTCAATGGCAAAATGTTTGATAGAACACCGATTAATACAGTGAATTATGCTTCCAGTACCATCAATAACCAAAATAATGTTTCTGGCGTACGTATTAATGTGACTGATGGTGCTGTAACTAATGCACAGGAGGCGGGTATCAGTGTTAAGGCAGCTCTTAATCAACAAGCTCTTTGCCGTCCAATGATTACGATTTTTAAATAGTCACTATTCGACCTTACTCAATAGAAATTCAAGGAAAGTGGGATCCCCCATCCCGCTTTACCTTCTTCTTACATTGAAACTTTTGAAAATAGCCCTCTAATCTTATACCTAGAAAAGAAAATAATATGCACACCACATTTCGCCTATCGGTTTTTCTTTTGTTCATGGTACAGTTATTCTGTAGCTGTACATCTGACTCGCTGCCCGAACCGGACAGTACGCAGCCAGAGACGCCTGCCGGAATTCCCGATGCCTATCAGGATAAGATACGGACACAACCTTATCCCAAAGCAGATAATGAATTGTATCTGAATCCTGCTCCTCTTATTGTTCCTCAAGCCATGAAGACGGGCGAAAGACTGCAATTTTCCCTTTCACGTACTGAAGATTTCAGCAGTTCCGAAACGCTACTTTCCGAACCGCAGGAATGGTGTATGTATAATCTTCATCGTCGTTTGGAGGTCGGCACATGGTATTGGCGCTTTCGTTCCACCAATCTTAATGGAACTACGCCCGGTGAATGGAGTGCTATCTATCGTTTCGAAGTAAAGAATGATACACCGGAATTTGTAACACCTCCTTTTCAGACATTCTTAGCAAATGCTCCCCGTCTGCATCCTCGTATTTACTGTTTTTTAGACGACCGTATCGGAGAGGCTCGTAACCGTGTCACTTCACACCCTGAATATACAGAATTACAAAGTCGTGCTTCTCAGGCATTGAAAGCCGAATACACCGGAATGACTGATTTATATAGTCGTGCAGAAGAGCTCCGGCAACATGCCACTTATCTTTATCAGGCTTATCATCTGACTCAAAAAGAAATTTATGCCGAAAAGTTGCGTCAGCTTCTCGAAGCGTTGATTGTCGCTCCCCCTGCTGATGGACAACTTTTTACATCCAACTTTACTGCCAGCAACATCGCATGGTGTCTTGTTGCAGCCTACGATCTGCTTTATAATAACTTGTCTGCTTCCGATCGTACTGCTGCCGAAGAACTGATGATGCGTGTGGCACGTTACTATTACAAGGTAAATTGCGGTTTTCAGGAAAACCATCTCTTTGATAATCATTTTTGGCAGCAGAATATGCGGATCCTTTTTCAAGTGGCTTTGTCGCTTTACGACAAACCGGCCTATTCTTCCGAAGTGCTGCCCATGATGGAGTATTATTATGAATTGTGGACAGCCCGAGCTCCTGCCTCCGGCTTCAATCGTGACGGTATATGGCACAATGGCACCGGCTATTTCAGTGCCAATATATTGACTTTGGCGTATATGCCGTCTCTTCTTTCATTCATCAGTCAGTACGATTATCTATCGCATCCGTGGTATCAGAATGTCGGACGCTCGCTGGTTTATACTTGTCCGCCGGGATCGAAAAGCAATGGCTTTGGTGACAATAGTGAAAAGGGTAGTGAACCCAACCGTCTGGTTGCCGCCTTTGCTGATTATCTGGCGTGTGAAACGGGTGATTCCTATGCCGGATGGTATGCCGGAGAATGTCGGGAGCTGTTGCGTCGGGATTATGAATTGCGTCTTTACCGGATGTGTACCGAGCAGGATTACAACACAGCTTTTCCTGCCGGGGCTGATAAAATGGTGTGGTATAAAGATGCCGGTGAAGTAGCCATGCACAGTGCACCGGAAGATGTAGAAAAAGATCTTGCACTCTCGTTCCGATCCAGTACATTCGGATCCGGCAGTCACACTACTGCCAGCCAGAATGCTTTTAATCTGTTGTATAAGGGTGTCGATGTGTATCGCAGTACAGGCTATTATCAGAATTTCAGCGATGCTCACAATCTGATGTCCTATCGCCATACGAGGGCGCATAATTCACTGTTGGTAAACGGCATCGGGCAACCTTATTCTACCGAAGGTTATGGCAGTGTGATGCGTGCTATGGGCGGACAGCATATCAGTTACTGTTTGGGAGATGCTTCACATGCTTACAGAAGTATCAGCAATGACCCGATGTGGGTTGACTACTTCAAGCAGGCAGGTATTGAGCAGACGCCTGAAAATGGATTCGGTGCCACTCCGTTGACTAAATACCGTCGGCACGTGTTGATGCTTCATCCTCATACAGTAATAGTGTATGATGAATTGGAGGCATCGGAGGCTGTTCGCTGGGAGTGGCTGTTGCATAGTCCTACGGAATTTAAGATTGATGCGGTAAAGAAAACGTTGTCTACAGATAATAAGACCAAAGGATGGGTGGCTGTGACACAACTTTTTGGAGGACATGTTTTTACGCTGTCCCAAACGGATCGTTTTGTAGTGCCGCCCGCCATCACCGGAGCAGAGTATCCCAACCAGTGGCACTTGACTGCACGGGTTGACGGTTGTTCTGCCACCCGTTTCCTGGCTATTATTCAGATAGGAGATGAGGCTGTTTCTATTATTAACCGTGACGGTGATACCTTTAACGTAGGCGACTGGACGATCAAAGCGGTTTTGGATGCTTCCAAGGCACCGGAACTGACAGTGAGTCATCGCACCGAACAAGCAGTATTTAGTTATGGAACAGACAATCCTGCGTTGAATGGCAATTTTTACTCTCGACAATATACGGGTTCCTCGTTGCTTTACGACGAGATAGACGGAGCTTATCAGGTGGTAGAAATGACCGACCGGAGTCCTATATCTACCCGGGTAGTAAATCAATGATAAACAATGAAACATAGTGAATATAAATAACAAACAGAATATGATGAAAAGTAGAATTATTTGCATTTTGTTGCTTCTTGTCGGTGTATCCGGCATTTATGCCCAGAGTTTGACCGTTACCGGTAAGGTGGTGGACAACGAAGGCTTGGAAGTGATTGGAGGAAATGTGACCGTGAAAGGAAAACAAAACACGGGTACCATTACCGATATCAATGGTAAATACACCATTACCGTTAGTGATCCGCAGAAAGATGTCTTGGTTTTCTCTTTTATCGGACTGGAAAATATGGAAGTACCCGTGAAAGGAAGGAAACAGATTGATGTGACCATGAAAGCTGCGTCGGTATTGTTGGATGAGGTGGTAGCTATCGGTTATGCAACAGTAAAGCGTAAAGACCTGACCGGTTCCGTGGCTTCTGTGAGAAGCGACGATTTGCTCAAAGTTCCTTCGTCTGATGTAACCCAGGCTTTAGCGGGACGTATGGCAGGGGTACAGATTATACAGACAGACGGTCAGCCCGGTGCTACCATGTCAGTGCGTGTTCGTGGCGGTATATCAATTACGCAAAGCAACGAACCGCTTTATATTATCGACGGATTTCCGACGGAAGATGGTATGTCCAGCCTTGATCCTGCCGATATTGAAAGTATTGATGTGTTGAAAGATGCTTCGGCAACAGCAATTTATGGTGCCCGTGGAGCAAATGGCGTAGTGGTAATCACTACCAAAAGCGGTGCGAAAGGAGAAGGAAAAGCAACACTTACTTTCGATTCTTATGTAGGTGTGCGTACGCTTGCCAAGCGGTTGGATGTATTAAGTGTAGAGGAATTTGTGTTGGCGGATTATGAAAGAACATTAGGCGATGCTACTGATCCCGAGGAAAGTATGCGGTCATGGCAAAATCGTTACGGTGGTTTTGTCGATCTTCATGAGAACTATGGCAATCGTAAAGGTATCGATTGGCTGGATCGTACGATGGGACGCACTACCGTTACGCAAAATTACCGGGTAGGCGTCAACGGTGGTAATGATAAGTTGAACTACAATATGTCTTATGGTTACTTCAAGGATGAAGGTGCGATGGTATATAGCGGCAGCGACAAACATAATATTGCGCTTAGCGTGAAAAGCGAAGTGAATAAGCGGCTCTCCGTTACAGGACGTATCAACTTCGATTATCTGAAAGTGTATGGAGCTGGTGTTGCCGGAAATGGAACGAATGAAGGCGGAAGCAATGTAGATGCAAAGTTTAATAAAATGGTTCAGATTTTGCAATACCGTCCTACTATTGGTATACGTGGTAGTGATTCGGATTTGTTGGCAGGAGAAGATCCTGTATTAAGCGATGCGGATGGAAACGTGATGCAGAATCCATTGATTGCCGCCGCTGAAGAAAAGGATAATAAGGAAACACGCACTTTGCAAGCCAATGGCGGACTGACTTTCAAAATCATCAAAGGATTGACCTTCCGCAACAATACAGGTATGCGTTATCAACTTTATCGCCGGGAGCTTTTTTATGGCGACCAATCTATAATGGGAAGACGCAACGGTATTTACGGCTCTATCAGAAATACAGAGACCGGAAGTTTTCAGACCTCTAACGTCTTGACTTATGATAAACGTTTTCAGAAGAAGCATAAAGTGGTAGTACAATTGGGACAGGAATTTGTAAAACGCTGGACTCGTGTGCTCGAATCCGGTGTCAGTGGGTTGCCTACCGATGAGTTCATTTTGGGAGATATGAGTCTGGGTACTCCGTCCGTTGCTTCGTCCGATGAAAACTATGATGATAATCTGCTCTCTTTCTTTGCTCGTCTCAATTATGACTTTACGGATAAGTATTTGTTTTCTGCGACGTTCCGTGCGGATGGCTCTTCTAAATTCGGAAAGAATAATAAATGGGGATACTTTCCTGCTGTATCGGCAGCATGGCGTGTAGGTGAAGAGGATTTTATAAAGAAACTGAATGTTTTTTCCGACTTGAAATTCCGTATCGGATACGGTTTGGCGGGTAACAACAGAATCGGTAGTTATAACAGCCTTGCTTTGATGTCTTCCATCATCACAGCTATGGGAGATCAGCTTACTCCCGGTTATGCTTCCAAGCAGATACCGAATCCCGACCTGAAATGGGAAGCGAACAAGACTTTTAATATGGGGGTCGATTTAGGATTTCTGAATCAACGCATCACTGTTTCGCCCGAATTCTATATAAATAGGAGTAGTAACTTGCTGCTTAACGCCCAGTTGCCTTATTCTTCCGGTTATCAGAGTATGTTGATTAATGCCGGAGAAACGAAGAATGTAGGTGTGGAACTGACTGTGAATACTGTGAATTTCTCTACAAAGAAGTTTAGTTGGAACACTACACTGACGCTGTCGCACAATAAAAATTCCGTGAAAGCATTGACCGGTGAGGCGGTACAACTCTATGAAGCCAAGTTCGGCTTTAACCAAAATACCCATCGTATTGCTGTCGGAGAACCATTAGGACAGTTCTATGGTTACATCACCGAGGGGCTGTATCAGGTAGATGATTTCAATTATGATGCTTCTACACAGACCTATACCCTGAAAGATGGTATACCTTATCATGGTGATAAAGGCCAGATTCGTCCGGGCATGTGGAAGTTTAAGAACTTGACCGGAGATGATAATGTGATTGATGAAAATGATAAAACAGTCATTGGTAACGCTCAACCGAAATTCTACGGAGGCTTGAACAATTCTTTTACTTACAAAGGATTTGATTTAAGTATATTCCTGACTTTCAGCTATGGCAACGAAGTGCTGAATGCGACCAAACTGGTTACCAGTAAGGTGGGTAGCCTGAACTACAACGCATTGGACGTGATGAATAGCTCTAATCGCTGGATGACCATCAATTCGGATGGACAGAAAGTGACAGATCCCGGAGAACTGGCTGCTCTGAATGCTGGTAAAACCGTAGCCGCTTATCATGATGCTCAACAAGGAGATAATTATATTCATTCATGGGCAGTGGAGGATGCTTCCTATTTGAAACTAAGTAATGTGACTTTGGGATATACATTCCCTAAAAATCTGATTGCAAGGGTGGGATTGAAAAACTTGCGTTTGTATGCCACTGGTAATAATCTGTTAACTTGGACCAAGTATTCAGGTTTCGATCCGGAAGTCTCTACGATGAAAAGCGGTTTGACACCGGGTGTTGACTTTGGAGCGTATCCGCTTAGCCGTTCTTTTATTTTTGGTCTCAACGTAGCATTTTAATTCTTTAAATACATAGTAATCATGAAAAAGATACATCTATTATATGCCGTATTCGCCTTGTTGGCAACAGGATTTTCCTCTTGCGAGGATTTGCTAACGGAAGAACCTAACTCAAAATATGACCGGGACCGCTATTTCGATTCGGAAGATAAAGCGGAAATGGCAGTGATGGGAATATATAGTTCATTGTCGGACTTTAATCATTACGGTTGGTACGAAATGGCTTCTCCCGCATCGGACGATACCTATTATACGGCTCGTACGCAGTCTGACAATCAGGTTCACGATATTGCACATTATCAGCTAAACTCCACGAACACATGGATTGAAAGTATCTGGAAACTGAAATATGAGGGAATCGACCGGGCTAACCTCACCATTGACGGAATCTGTGGCATGACAGGATACGCAGAAAATACCCGCCTGAAAGCATTGGAAGCAGAAGCTCGCTTTCTGCGTGCTTTCCTCGCATTTGATTTGGTGAGATATTGGGGAGATGTGCCTTTCAAAACATCTTATTCTTCATCCTACGAATCTGCTTTTGGTGAACGTGTGGACAGGGAAGTGATTTATGACGAGATTATATCTGACCTTACTTTCGCTAAGAACAATCTGGATTGGGCAACTGCTTCTTCCAGTCCCGAACGAGTGACGCAAGGAGCTGCCCGTGCATTGCTGATGCGTGTCTATTTGCAGCGTGCAGGATATAGCCTTCAGTCGAATGGACAGTTGAAACGTCCGGAGGACAGTAAGCGAATGGAATATTTCGATGCAGTGATAGAAGAGTGGGAGGCTTTTGAAAAGAAAGGGTACCATGATTTTTATGACGGTGGTTATGAGGCACTCTTTAAAAGCTACTCGCAGGGGGTACTGAATAATAAGGAGAGTCTTTGGGAGATTGCTTTCTATCATTCGCAAGGACGTCGTAATGGTGGAGCATGGGGGATTTATAACGGTCCGCAGGTGGCGGAACCTACCGGAGTTTCTGCATCTGAATCAAGTCAGTATATGGGACGTGCCAATGGTTTCTTTATAGTCGTTCCCGAATGGCGTAACTTCTTCGAAGCGAGCGATAAACGCCGTGATGTTGCTATTTGCACCTATCGTTATACCTGGAATGGTACTAAAAAAGAGCATGTAAAAGAAGAAAGAAGCGCAGGAAGCTGGTATGTGGGAAAATGGCGTCGGGAATGGATGCCGAAAGAGTCATGGAACAAGAATATCAATTATGCGGATGTGAACTATTGCCCTTTGCGTTATGCTGATGTGGTATTGATGGCTGCCGAAGCGTATAATGAAACAGGAACAGATAGACAAAAAGCATGGGATTTGCTGAATAGCGTACGTACACGTGCTGAAGCAACTTCTATTACAGAAGCGAATTATGATGAAATGATGAGCGTACGGAAAAAGACACATAACCTGACTTTCATCGACGGCTCTACACCGGAAGGAAAGTTCCGTACAGCTCTTTACTGGGAACGTGGCTTTGAGCTGGCTTTTGAAGGACAACGCAAATATGATCTGATACGTTGGGGAGTACTGGGCAAGGCTCTGAAACTGTTTGGTGAGATCAGTTCCGTCAATCAGAAAGAGAACAAACCATATCCGGCTTACCGGAATTTTACGGAGGGTAAACATGAACTTTTCCCTATCCCTCTGAAAGAGATACAAAGTAATCCGAAACTCAATGGAATGAATAATAACGGGTATTAAGAAGACTCTCAATAGAATAGGCGACTGGAAAAATATACAAAAATAGTTTGCCAATTCAAAGAAAAGCCGTACTTTTGCAAGCCGATTATTATCTCAAAAGGATAAGAGATTAATTCATAGCAAGTTAATCTTCCTTTGTCCGGGGAAGGTTGATAAGTGGTGAAGAAAATTTTTAGTAGTAACATTTAAAAAACAAATTAAGAGTGGATACTTTAAGTTACAAGACCATTTCTGCAAACAAGGCAACTGTAACCAAAGAATGGGTTATCGTTGATGCTACAGACCAAACTTTAGGTCGTCTGGGAGCAAAAGTTGCGAAACTGTTGAGAGGAAAGTATAAACCAAACTTTACTCCTCATGTAGACTGCGGTGATAACGTTATTATCATCAATGCAGACAAAGTTAAATTAAGTGGTAACAAATGGAATGACAGAGTTTATTTGTCTTATACTGGCTACCCGGGTGGTCAGAGAGAAATGACTCCTGCTCGTTTGATCGCCAAACCTAACGGTGAAGACAGATTACTGAGAAAAGTAGTGAAGGGCATGCTTCCGAAGAACAGACTGGGAGCTAAGTTGCTGAGCAATATGTATGTTTACGCAGGTAGCGAACACAAACACGATGCTCAGAACCCGAAAGCAATTGATATAAACTCACTTAAATAAGATATAATGGAAGTAGTAAATGCATTAGGCAGACGTAAACGTGCTATT
>OGEH01000905.1_pt1 | contig 15202 bp, 9 predicted proteins | sample 1570681 | NCBI WGS metagenome assembly OGEH01 (sample SAMEA2582126, study PRJEB24529) | metagenome | biome: Human gut stool | place: China | collected 2011 | reverse complement strand
TGAGCGAACTATATAATATAGAATAATATATATTTTTATTTATATATGCACGGTTGGTGGCACGCCTCCATTTCTCAGCAGGAGATAAATCACTAATTCACAATCAATTATACATGCAAAAGGGGTAGCACGGTTAGTGGCACGCTTTTACGTGTATAATTCCGGTAAAACAGAGGCTCTATTTCACCCAAATGAAGGCTCTATTTACCCCAAACAGAGGCTCTATTTTGATAAAACAGAGCCTCTGTTTCACGAATCCAACAATTCTTTGTATATTCGCTGCCAAAATAAAACGAACCTACTGATGAAACGGTCTTTTTTATATGTAATCTTCTCTCTTTTCCTGTTGCTCCTGCCCATTGGACAAACAACTGCCAACAGCAATGACTCTATCCGTCTTAGCCTGCTGACTTGTGCTCCCGGAGAAGTGATATACACCCTGTTCGGACACACTGCCATTCGTTACGAAAATCCCTCACAAGGGATTGACGTCGTATTCAATTACGGCTTATTCAGCTTTGACATCCCTAACTTCGCTCTCCGCTTCTCACTCGGAGAAACGGACTACCGACTGGGAGTGATCGACTACCCTCATTTTGCAGGAGAATATGCCTATTTCGGACGCAGCGTATGGCAACAAACACTTAACCTGAACAACGAAGAAAAGGCCGAACTAATCCGCTTGTTACAAGAAAATTACCGCCCCGAAAACCGGGTGTACCGTTATAATTTCTTTTACGATAATTGTGCCACCCGTCCCCGCGACAAGATAGAAGAAAGTATTGCAGGCAAAGTGATTTATCCCGTAGAACCGCAAGACGGTTCACGTACCTTCCGCGAGATCGTCCACCAATATTGCAAAGGACATCCGTGGGCACGTTTCGGCATTGATCTATGTATCGGAAGCGAAGCCGATCGGCCTATCACGCAGCGACAGATGATGTTTGCCCCGTTCTATCTAATGGATGCATTTGCCGGCGCACAAATTACCGGTGATTCCATTCAACGCCCGCTTGTAACGGACAGCGAACAGATTGTGGATGCCACTCCCGAAGAAGATGAAAGCTTCTGGATACCCACTCCGCTGCAATCCGCTCTTCTCCTCTTTATACTTACCGCCGCCGCTACCATTTACGGCATCCGCCGACGGACAGGACTCTGGGGAGTCGACCTCATATTGTTCGGTACGGCAGGTATCGCAGGATGTATCCTTGCGTTCCTGGCCCTCTTCTCCGAACACCCGGCTGTCAGCTCCAATTTCCTGTTATTTGTCTTTCATCCGGGCCAGCTTCTTTTCCTTCCTTACATCATATATTGTGTCCGAAAAGGGAAGAAATGTTGGTATTTGACCTTAAATCTTATTATTTTAACACTTTTTATAGTGCTTTTTCCGGTAATTCCGCAAAGATTTGACTTTGCTGTTGTACCTTTGGCACTCTGTTTGCTGATACGTTCAGTGAGCAATCTAATTGTGACATCTAAAAAGAAATAATGAAAGGACTACTAACTTCCCTTATCACCGTACTGACCTTCACCGGGCTGCAAGCCCAGTCGCTACCTGCCGCCCCTAAATTAGTGGTGGGACTGACGATCGACCAATTACGTACGGACTATCTGGAAGCATTTTCGTCACTTTACGGCGAGAAGGGCTTCAAACGTCTTTGGAAAGAGGGAAGAGTGTTCCATAACGCCGAATATACTTTCAGCGGTGTAGACCGCGCTTCCGCCATAGCTGCCATTTATAGCGGTACGACGCCCTCCATGAACGGAATTATCTCCAAACGCTGGATGGACGCCGCCACCCTCCGCCCCGTCAACAGCACGGACGACACGGCATTTATGGGATATTACACCGATCAGACGGTCGCCCCCACCAAATTGCTGACTTCCACCATTGCCGACGAGCTTAAAATAGCTACACAAGGTAAGGGACTTGTATACGCCATTGCCCCCAACTGCGACGCCGCCATTTTTGCCGCCGGACATGCCGGAAACGGTGCTTTCTGGCTCAATCCCAATACCGGAAAATGGAGCGGGACAACCTACTACGGAGAATTTCCCTGGTGGGCAAGTCAATACAACGACCGCCAGGCTGTCGATTTCCGTATCGCCGGCATGACATGGGAACCGGTTTTCCCGCGGGGGATGTACACTTTCCTGCCAGATTGGCGGGATATGCTTTTCAAATATAAATTTGACGACGACCGCAACAACAAGTTCCGACGGTTCATCGCCAGTCCCTTTGTGAACGATGAAGTCAATGCACTCGCCGAAGAAGCGCTCAACAAAAGTTCTATCGGTATGGACGATATTACTGACTTATTGGCACTGACTTATTATGCAGGCAACTACGCACATAAATCCGTACAGGAATGTGCTATGGAAATACAAGATACATACGTACGTCTCGACCGCAGTATCGCCAACCTGCTCGACGTGCTCGACAAGAAGGTAGGACTACAAAACGTGCTTCTTTTCGTCACCTCGACCGGCTATACGGACAGCGAATCGCCCGATTCGGGATTATACAAAATCCCCGGCGGAGAGTTTTATCTCAACCGCTGCGCCGCCTTGCTGAATATGTACCTCATGGCTACATACGGTGAGGGAAAGTACGTTGAAACCCACCACAACCAGCAAATCTATCTGAACCATAAATTACTGGAAAAGAAAGAACTGAACTTGACGGAAATACAGCAGAAGTCCGCCGAATTCCTGATGCAGTTCAGCGGAGTGAACGAGGCATATTCCGCCAACCGGCTTCTACTGGGTTCATGGACTCCGGAGATCTATAAAATACGCAACGGTTACCACCGCAAACGTTCGGGAGACCTCGTAATCGACGTCCTCCCCGGGTGGACAATCGTCAACGAGAATGGCGGCGAAAACAAAGTGGTACGCCATTCTTATATCCCTTCGCCATTGATTTTCATGGGACATTCCGTGAAACCGGCCGTTATCCAGACACCTGTAACAATAGACCATATCGCGCCTACACTGGCACATTTTATGCGCATCCGGGCTCCCAACGCCTGCACATCTGCTCCTATTACCGGCCTGCGGTAAAAGAAACCTCACAAAAACAGGGCGCAAAACATAAATAAATCAGCATTTTAATGTAACTTTGCGCAAACTATTTTAATTCGATAAATAATAAACATACTTATACAAATGGGATTCAATGAATTTTTAAGCTCGATTTTCGGAAACAAATCCACGCGAGACATGAAAGAAATCAAGCCCTGGGTGGAGAAAATCAAAGCTGCTTACCCGGAGATTGAGAAACTTGACAACGACGCACTCCGTGCCAAAACGGAAGAACTCAAAAAATATATCCATGAGTCGGCTACCGCCGAACGTGCGAAAGTGGAAGAACTGAAAGCGAGTATCGAAAGCCTGGAACTGGAAGACCGCGAAGAAGTCTTTGCACAAATCGACAAGATAGAAAAAGAAATTCTGGATAAATACGAAAAAGCACTGGACGAAGTACTGCCCGTTGCTTTCTCAATCGTCAAGGCTACCGCAAAACGTTTCACGGAAAATGAAGAAATCGTAGTTACCGCCACTGATTTCGACCGCCAACTGGCTGCTACAAAAGACTTTGTACGCATCGAGGGTGATAAGGCCATTTATCAGAATCACTGGATAGCCGGTGGTAACGATACGGTCTGGAACATGGTACACTACGATGTACAGTTGTTCGGTGGTGTCGTTCTGCACAAAGGCAAGATTGCGGAAATGGCAACCGGTGAAGGTAAGACATTGGTGGCTACCCTCCCCGTATTCCTGAATGCACTGACCGGAAACGGTGTGCACGTGGTTACCGTGAATGATTATCTGGCAAAACGTGACTCCGAATGGATGGGTCCTCTTTATATGTTCCACGGTTTGAGCGTAGATTGTATCGACCGTCATCAGCCGAACTCCGACGCACGTCGTCAGGCATATCTGGCAGATATCACTTTTGGTACAAACAATGAATTCGGTTTCGACTACCTGCGTGACAACATGGCTATCAGCCCGAAAGACCTTGTACAACGTCAGCACAATTATGCCATCGTCGATGAGGTCGACTCGGTATTGATTGACGACGCACGTACTCCGTTGATTATCTCCGGTCCTGTACCCAAAGGCGATGACCAGTTGTTCGAGCAACTCCGTCCGTTAGTGGAACGTCTGGTAGAGGCACAAAAGGTACTGGCTACCAAATATCTTTCCGAAGCAAAAAAACTGATCGCATCCAACGATAAGAAAGAGGTGGAAGAAGGATTCCTCGCTTTATACCGCAGCCACAAGGCATTGCCGAAAAACAAGGCTTTGATTAAGTTCCTTAGTGAACAGGGTATCAAGGCAGGTATGCTCAAGACGGAAGAGATCTACATGGAACAGAACAACAAGCGTATGCATGAAGTGACTGATCCGCTGTACTTCGTAATCGACGAAAAACTGAATAGCGTAGACCTGACAGATAAGGGTGTAGACCTGATTACCGGTAACTCTGAAGACCCGACATTATTCGTGCTTCCGGACATCGCCGGACAACTTTCGGAATTGGAAAACCTGAATCTAACCAACGAACAACTGCTTGAAAAGAAAGATGAACTTCTGACAAACTATGCCATCAAATCGGAACGTGTACACACCATCAACCAGCTGTTGAAGGCTTACACCATGTTCGAGAAAGATGATGAATATGTAGTGATCGACGGACAGGTGAAGATCGTAGACGAGCAGACAGGCCGTATCATGGAAGGTCGCCGCTACTCTGACGGATTGCACCAGGCTATCGAAGCCAAGGAACGTGTGAAAGTGGAAGCTGCTACGCAGACCTTTGCAACAATTACTTTGCAAAACTACTTCCGTATGTATCACAAACTGTCCGGTATGACCGGTACTGCTGAAACGGAAGCAGGCGAACTTTGGGATATCTACAAATTGGACGTAGTCGTGATCCCGACCAACCGTCCGATTGCAAGAAAGGATATGAACGACCGCGTTTACAAGACGAAACGCGAAAAGTATAAAGCTGTTATCGAGGAAATCGAAAAATTGGTTCAAGCAGGACGTCCGGTATTGGTGGGTACTACTTCGGTAGAAATCTCCGAAATGTTGAGCAAGATGCTTACCATGCGTAAGATTGAGCACAAGGTATTGAACGCCAAACTGCACCAGAAAGAAGCGGACATCGTTGCTACCGCCGGTTTAAGCGGAACAGTAACCATTGCTACCAATATGGCTGGTCGTGGTACCGACATCAAGTTAAGTCCGGAAGTGAAGGCTGCGGGCGGTTTGGCAATTATTGGTACGGAACGTCACGAATCCCGTCGTGTAGACCGCCAGTTGCGTGGTCGTGCAGGACGTCAGGGTGACCCGGGTTCTTCTGTATTCTTCGTATCACTGGAAGACGATTTGATGCGTCTGTTCTCTTCTGACCGTATTGCCAGTGTAATGGACAAGCTCGGTTTCCAGGAAGGCGAAATGATCGAACACAAGATGATTTCCAACTCCATCGAACGTGCACAGAAGAAAGTGGAAGAAAACAACTTCGGTATTCGTAAACGTCTGTTGGAATATGACGACGTAATGAACAAGCAACGTACAGTGGTTTACACCAAACGTCGCCACGCTTTGATGGGTGAACGTATCGGTATGGACATCGTGAACATGATCTGGGACCGTTGTGCCAATGCTATCGAAAACAATGATTATGAAGGCTGCCAAATGGAACTGCTTCAGACATTAGCAATGGAAACTCCGTTCACTGAAGAAGAATTCCGTAACGAGAAAAAAGAAAAGTTGGCCGAAAAGACTTTCAACATTGCGATGGATAACTTCAAACGCAAAACTGAACGTCTGGCACAGATCGCTAACCCGGTTATCAAACAGGTATATGAAAACCAGGGACACATGTACGAAAACATCCTGATTCCTATTACAGACGGTAAACGGATGTATAATATCTCTTGTAACCTGAAAGCGGCTTACGAATCGGAATCTAAAGAAGTGGTGAAGTCGTTCGAGAAATCAATCTTGCTCCACGTAATCGACGAAGCATGGAAAGAAAACTTGCGCGAACTGGACGAACTGAAACATTCCGTACAGAATGCAAGCTACGAGCAGAAAGACCCGCTATTGATTTATAAACTGGAATCTGTGACTTTGTTTGACGCTATGGTGAACAAGATCAATAACCAGACTATATCTATTTTGATGCGTGGACAAATTCCTGTACAGGAAGCTCCGGATGAATCAGCTGCACGCCGTGTAGAAGTGCGTCAGGCTGCTCCTGAACAACGCCAGGATATGAGCAAGTATCGCGAAAACAAAGAAAATTTGAGTGATCCGAACCAGCAGGCTGCTGCAAGTCAGGATACTCGTGAACAGCAGAAACGTGAACCGATTCGTGCAGAGAAGACAGTAGGTCGTAACGATCCTTGTCCATGCGGAAGCGGGAAAAAGTATAAAAACTGCCACGGAAAGAACCTTTGATTAATTAATAATTAAAAATTAAAGGTTGGAAATTGTAGGGTAATGTGCTTTATGGCATAGTCTCTCTATATTCAACTTATAAAAGAAAGTCTCAAACGGTTAAAAACTGTTTGAGACTTTCTTTTATTCTTCCAAAGTTGTACTTTTGTTCAAATTACTAAATAGAACAAAACTATGGCAAAATCTTATTCACTGGTTTTCATCGTTTTATTCCTGCTGACTCTGGGTAGCTGTCAGAGTCTGGAACAGATCCCCATTGATTATCTGCAACCTGCCGACTTGAGCTTTCCTCCGCAACTCCGGAAAGTAGCTATTGTGAATAACACCAGCGACGCCCCGGATAATAAACTGATAACAGAGACTGAAAAAATTAAAGAAGGTACACCATTAATAAGTCGTGCAACAGCTTATGCCAATGGAGATCCTAAGACAGCCACTGAATCACTGGCAGAAGAAATAGCACAGCAGAACTACTTCGATGAGGTGGTTATCTGTGATTCTGCCTTACGCGCCAATGATAAACTGGCCCGCGAAAGTACATTGAGCCAGGAGGAAGTGCGTCAACTGACTTCTAACCTGGGAGTGGACTTTATTATTGCACTGGAAAACCTGCAACTCAAAGCAACAAAGACTGTCCGTTATCTGGATGAGTTCAACTGCTTTCAAGGAGCGGTAGACGTGAAAGTTTATCCCACGGTGAAAGTTTATCTTCCCGAACGCAGCAGACCGATGACTACGCTCCATCCTAATGATAGCATTTTTTGGGAAGAGTTTGGAGGTACAGCCATAGAAGCCGCCACTCGCATGATTCCCGACAAGCAGATGCTGGAAGAAGCGGCAGCATTCGCAGGAACGGTTCCGGTGAAAAATATTGTCCCTATTTGGAAAAAAGGAACACGGTATCTTTATACTGGTGGTTCGGTTCCTATGCGTGACGCTGCCATTTATGTACGCGAAAATTCATGGGACGACGCATACGAACTTTGGCGTCAGGCTTTCGAAGGTACCAAGAACCAAAAGAAAAAAATGCGGGCAGCTCTCAACATTGCTGTTTACTACGAAATGAAAGATAGTTTGGCTAAAGCAGAAGAATGGGCAGAAAAGGCCCAACAACTAGCTAAAAAAATAGATAAAAAGAACATCACAGATAGCCCTCAAGCTACCATTGATGATGTGCCGAATTATTATCTTACTACTTTGTATTTAGCTGAACTAAAGGAGAGAAATGCTCAATTACCCAAGTTAAAATTGCAAATGAGCCGATTTAATGATGATTTTTAAGGAAATTGTGTATCAAATCTTATTTTTTTTATACCTTTGAACTTATAAAAAGAAGGAACCCATGAAATTGAGCCAACAATCATTATCTATTATCGAATCGGCTATCCAAAAGGCAGTCGCTAAATATGTATGTAGCTGTGAACAAACAGTTGTAACCGATATCCATCTCCAACCGGATCAGGCATCGGGACAACTTAATATTTACAACGATGATGATGAAGAACTGGCAAACATCATGATCGAAGAATGGGCTACTTATGAAGGGGATGATTTCCTTGAAAACGTGGAACCTTCTCTTCGCAACATTCTTTGCAGAATGAAGGATGCCGGAGATTTCGACAAAGTGACTATTCTGAAACCTTATTCTTTCGTTTTGGTAGATGAAGAGAAAGAAACCGTAGCAGAATTGCTGTTGATTGACGACGATACCATACTGGTGAATGATGAATTGCTGAAAGGGTTGGATAAGGAGTTGGACGACTTCTTAAAGGATTTGTTGGAAAAATAAAGAAGAATTGTTGGAGAAATAAGATATCGTTCTTTTTGAATAGAGATCGTTCAAGATCCACATATAAAAAGATAATCGGAAGCAATCAGGATATGTCCTTTATTGCTTCCGATTATTTTATATATATTCCCTATTGATTATTTGTTGTATTTGATTGAGATATTAGCAAGCCTAAGCGGCATGAAGCTGGATACCCCTGCCGGGAGTCTGACCGGTCGCAATCTGATGCAAATATTATCACGGTTCAATAAGGCATCCGGCAACTTAAAGTCATAGACTTTATAACCAGGAATGTTCTTCTCCGTCTGTCCACCTGCAGCCGTTCTATCAAACTGTCCCAGAATGGTAAACTCTGAATTATCTACTTTAATCCATTCACCATTCATCGAATAAGCATATTCAACCACTGCAACAGGGCCACCTCCCCAACTTGCATTCATTTCAACCTGAAGAGACAAGGATGTAGAAATACCTACTGTCGATATTTTGTCTACGTAGAAATATGAACTTGTAGACCACGGTTTACTATTAAAAGCACCGCCTCGCATACGACCATAGTATCCATCGGTCGTGTTAAGGTTAACATCTCCTCTGAAATCATCCTGGAATCCCAGAATGTAGTCTGCATAGGTTTGCTGGAAATATTTATTTCCGTCTTTGCTAAGAAGAGCATTCGCCTGCGATGCCTCGCCACCCGTAGGATGGTAATCCGTAAAAGTAGAAGAGCCTATTTCTTTCCAATCGGGTACATTACAATCCCATTCTACAAGCACAGAAGTGATCTCGTTTATATCACTGATGTTAATATCTTCTCTGTTAAGCGGAAGAATACATAACCGACTTTCAGAGATGTCGAAATTTGTAAGTTTCACTTTCGCCACCATTCCTGTTATGCTTCCCGAACCTTTAGGAAGTGTTTCGTGAGCATAAGGAGCTTCAAACGCAGTAAGCATATATGTATTAGAACCGTTTTTATCTCTTATACAGGTCGGATAGTATCTGTAATATGCAGGGAACTTTTCTACCCAATAGTTTTTATTAATCTTACGATCGGCAGCTCCCGGGTCAGTAGTCTTGAAATTAGTGAATGCACCTACCGGAGATGCAATCTCGACATCTTTCAGGGTCACAAGACTAAATACCATATTATCCGTAAGTTCAGCAATCGTTCTTTCAGGAATTGTGAAGGTAGAAAGTTCCGAGCTGATTACGTGGGCAGCAGTGATACCGCTAATCAGTCTATAAGTAAAGCTACCCTCTGATTCTTCTCTTATCATTCCATCTTTCAGACACAATGACACTTTGGCAAATTGTGCAAACGTAATTAAAGATTCGGACTCAAACACAACTGTCTCTCCTGCCTCATTCTGAATGACATAGCGATTGCTCGGGAAGTTCTTCGAAGTGCCATTGGCTACGATGGTTCCTTCAACATATACATTGTTAGTAATTCCACCGACAGCATAACCATGTACGGTTAGATAACTGACAAGTTCCGCATTCGCATATTCAGAATATGCTTGCGAGAGATTAATGGTAGCCGTGACCTTACGCTGGTACTGATCGTCATAACTCAACACAATACTTCCTGTACGGGGTGATTGCGAATTTGTTTCCGTATTAAAATAAAGCTTTCCATCACTTATCCTATACTCCTGCACCCAGTTCACCGTTGGCGTAATAACGATATCCGTTTCGGGCACATTGGTAGAGATTTCCATTTCATATTCACCTCCTTTAGTAAACAGCTCCATCTTATCACTGGCAGGAACAATAAATGGATAACGGGATAATTGTTTTATCTTGATTACATCCGCAGTCTTACCATCTTTCGTAAACACACGAATATCACAGAAACGTTCGGAATCACTGATATTCTCATCATAAGTCACAGTGAAATAAGTTCTTGATGACTGGGCTCCACGTATATCCGTAGAGAACCAGGTTGATTCTACAAAATCAATTCGCCACTCGGTATTGGACTTCACCTCCACCTGAACCGGATCACCTTCCGCCTGAAGAATAATCTCATTATTTGTTATTTCCAATATACCGGCTTCATGTTCGTCAGAGCATGACGGAAACATTATGATTGCCATCACAGCCAGAAAAGCTGTCCAGGCTATTGACTCTTTAATTTTCATGTTCATCAATTATTAGATTTAATCTCACCTGTTTTATATAGTATCTCATAAGCTTCATTCCGATCATTTAATACAAAGATCTGAAACTTCTCTCCACCCGGATAAACACGCGTAACAACATGTCCGGCAGGCTTTATCTTCAAGCCGTCTTCACCCAGTCTGCTCCTGTTACTGTCTACCATACCGGCAGCAAAAACCGACCGTTCACCAGGATAAAGAGTTTGAGACAGCATCCGGCTCAACGTTGCCGGTTGAGGGTGATAGTAATCCCATACGGGAATTACATAGACTTGTGGTTTCACTTGGGAAATGTAGGTATCGCACATAGCATCAGAATAAGCGTGATGATTGGCAACAACCACATCCGTCTCACCGAGCAATCTGGCTACCGGCGTTTCTATATCAAACCATTCCGGTGCTTTTTCTACGCCCAGAATATCTCCTGCGGAGAAATAATCAAAATTACCGTATGTGATACGAATTCCACAACTGCAACGGTTTTCGTTCAACTGTTCACTTGAAGAGGCTGTAGAAGGCACAAGCTCTTTGGCTGTTGTTCCGCTACCTGTCCAAATTTTACCATTACCCACGATATTACGTACTTCGAATGTAGGATAAGAGCCCGGATCTTTCAAGAGTTTGATCTGACTATTGCTTCCTATTACAAATCCCTCATTCTTTTTACCTTCCCTGTCACGAGCGGCAACATATAATTTATAGTTTGAGATATGAGCACCAGAGACTTTAGCTGCTGTCGGATAATCATAAGTAGGATAACCACGATCTATCAAAGTGGAAATATTGAGAAGATTACCAACATGAGTGATTCCGGTAAGTTTGTAATCCAGTCCTACTTTTTCGATTGCCAGTTTTCCATTCTGTCCGATATGGTCCGTATCAAAGTGAGTGAGCAAGGCATAATCAAGTGCTCCGTTATTTTTTAATGGCAATGAGAAATGTTTTATATATTGAGCAATCCATTCGGCAGGCCGCTTAGAATCATTAGGCACTGCTTTCATAATTTCCTGTGTGCCTGAATGTACTCCTAAATCTCCTGCATCCAATAACATGGTAGTCCCATCTGGAAAAATAAGATAGGCTGCATTACCTCTTCCGGTACTAATCTGATGAATATCCAAATAACCTGCCTGCCACTCCGGAAGGTATTCATACACTTTATCTACTGCATCATCAGGAAAAGGCTTTTCTTGTTGGCAACTTGCGAATGTAGGCAGCAACATGATGGCTCCTAAAAAAAATATCTTGCTATTCATTATATTATTCTTTAATAGTTGATTAATCGATTTGTTTCACACTATAGATACCGGCTTCTTCTTTAGTCATTTCATTGCCGCCTCCGTATCCCGGATTTTGCTTCAAGACATTGCTGACAGAAATTGACTTTTCCGGAATAGGAAAAAGCTCATAATGATCGTCGTTAGTAGGTTTATGATCCCACCAGGAACCTGTTGTATACAACCCCCAACGACGAAGATCGGTACGACGACGCTGTTCACCCAGAAACTCGACCATCCACTCATCAAGAATCCGGTACTTGTCGATATTCGTTTCGGTCACCGGATCAGGATCGGCTTTATTCTCGAAATTGCGTTTACGCACTTCATTGAAAAGATTGGCTGCTTCTTTTTTATAGCCGCTTCTATATTTACATTCAGCAAGCATATAATAGATTTCAGCAAAACGAATAACCGGATAATCCGGATTAAAAGCAATGGTTTTGTCGATATTGTCGGGAACCGGTAGTTTGCACAAACGTATTCCGGAATTCTCTTCCCCGGTACTTATATTGGAGGGAAGCTCATTCACTGAAGAATATTCTCCATCTTTCACTTTCTTGAATTGTGCCACCTGATCGACAAATTCAAGAACCTCACCTGGATATTCGTACAGTCCCGTACACTTCACCTCTGTACCACTTCTTGATGTACGCTGTAATTTTCCATAAAGGAACATTCCTTCGTATTTTCCATTCCCTTTATACAAGTACAATTTTTTACGAAGATCTTTATTGTTGAATTTGGCAAAAGGTCGCCCAAGCTTATCCGTATAGGGATCGCCATTGGGTTTAAGAGACGGCTGAAGATGCATACCATTAGTAGAAGAATAGCCGCTTAGATCAAAATAGTTCTTTGCATTATAATGATTATAGCGTTCGAACTGCCATTGAAACAAAGTGCCTTTTGCATATTGCGACTGAACAGACCACATTACTTCCTTAGATTTATTATTGTCGAAAGTGAAAGGACCGAACCAGTCTTCCTCCAATTCGTAATAACCGTATTTGCCATCTAATAGATCCTGGCAGACCTGCGCACATTCAGCAAAACGGTTCTCTCCCATGTAGACTTCCGCATTAAAATATAATTGAGCAAGAAGGGCGGCGGCAGTTCCTTGACGTAAATAGCCTTCTTCCAGCATATCTGCTCTTTTTTTCTCTAATTTGGGAATAGCGGCAAGCAACAGTTCTTCCACATAATTAAAGGTTTCGCGTGCAGTGGAACGTGGAACTTCCTCGGTAGTAGAGCGCCGGTAAATAGGCATACCCCCATAGAAATCAAGTCCCCGCAGATAAAAATAGGCAACCAATGTCTGAAGTTGCATCTGATGATCTGCTTTCAATTCTTCCGTCATGCCCAGTGATACATAATCCACACCGGATAAGTCTTCCTTACAAGCTAAAGCCATTGCCACTCCCATGCCTACCCCACGCCAGGTTTCTTCGTTGTTGGGGTGAAGAGGTGTCCAGTCGTGATGCTGCAGTTGGGAATATCTGACATCATTGTAATGTATTCCTTTTTGTGTGACACACATCTCATCTGTTGTACATTCTTGAAGAATGGCACGGTCGAATCCGTGAAACCAACGCCAATGTGTGAAAGAGCGTACCAAGAAAGAATAAACAGTTTCCTTAGACGTGAAATAAGTGTCCGGAGTGACTTCGGAATACCACTTCTCATCCAGATTTGTACAACCGGATGACACCAGAAGGGTGAGGAAGGAGATAATGATTAAAATATTTCGTCTCATATCATTTTATTAGTTTATAGGTACTTTAATATTAGAATTGGATTTTCATACCAACGGTATATCTACGAGTTTCAGGATAAATATTATTAAACCATTCATAACCAGGGTCCAGTCCGTTGACATTCACTTCCGGATTAAGTCCTGAATATTTCGTGAAACATGCCACATTCCGGACGGTCAGGTAAAGATCAATCTTATCTATATATTTCTGCCACTTTTTCATGTTAAGAGAATATCCCAGACTAATGGCGTCTATCTTTAAGAAAGTGCCGTCCTCAAGCCAGTAATCGCAAAGCTGCTTTACTTCTTTGATGTGCCGGTTGTCAATGTACGCATTGCGAAGAACGTTCTGGCCTGCTACTTCAGAAAGTCCATAGTACATATTTATGGTATTAAACACGTCGAAATCGATCCAGCTACGCAGGTTGATACCTAAAGAGAGGTTCTTGTAAGTGAAGGTATGATCCCATGATACCATCAATGCAGGAATAGCATTACCGATGTACCGCTTGTCATCATAGGTCTTCTTATCGCTAAGAATCACATTGTCGTTCTTATCATACAGAAGCCATCTTCCATTATCCGTGATACCGGCATATTTCCAGATATAATAGCTTCCGATCTTTGTTCCTGCTTCAATTCTTCCGGCTGATCCGTTCGTTCCCGGTGACGGGAATCCTACACGATCCTGGTAAGTATTATTCCCCCACAAAGAGGTAATTTTGGAAGAAGAATGGGATAGACGCATGGTAGTTGTCCAGTTAAAGTCTTTCGTTTTAACAGGCACTCCGCCAATCTCAAACTCCCATCCGGTATTCTCAAGATTACCATAATTCATGGTCGTTTTCTCGTAAACGGCGGGAGGATTGGGTACACTGATATTGTATAACATTCCGGAAACTCTTCTTTTATATATATCGAACTTTCCAAAAAGCCGGTTATTCAGAAACGCATAATCCAAACCGATGTTAAGCTCTGCCTTCTTTTCCCAATGCAAGTCATTATTGACATTACGAGCCGGTCCATAAGAAGTAATCCATGTACCGTTATAAGGCCACATTGAATTGGAGGAGTACATGGCTGTGGATGCTCCTGCAGAGAAATTGTTATTTCCCGTCACACCATAACCGACACGTACTTTGAGGTCATCGAGAAAACTGACGTCACGCAGAAATGCCTCATTGGATATACGCCATCCACCTGATACTGCCCAAAATGTTCCCCAACGATGATTCTTTCCGAATTTTGACGAGCCCTCGTGGCGAACACTTCCTGTAAGCATATAGCGGTCTTTATAGCTATAATTCGCCCGGCCAAAGAATGAAATAAGACGTTCACGGGGATATTTGTGGGAAGACATTGCCGCCTTTCCGTCGGAAAGCCAGCTACCTGTCCCCATATCCCAAGCCCCTACTCCATCCACAGGAAAATCGTAGTTAGTCATATTAAAGTTTTCAGAGTTATTTTCCCAATAACTATATCCGGCTACCGCACTAACCGTATGGTCGTCTGCAAAAACACGCATGAAATTGATGGTAGGTTCAAAAGAGACATTGACTGTTTTGCTATATGCATGAAATCCTCTTCCTTTATAACTTCCATTTAAAGAGGTTCTGTGTAACGCGGACGTATAATGTGTCTGCTGATACTGGCGATCTTCCCAGCCAAGACATGCTTCATTCAACTATCAACACTCAACATTCAACATTCACCATTATAAAAAAGATGAATA
>OGEH01000898.1_pt1 | contig 15259 bp, 17 predicted proteins | sample 1570681 | NCBI WGS metagenome assembly OGEH01 (sample SAMEA2582126, study PRJEB24529) | metagenome | biome: Human gut stool | place: China | collected 2011 | reverse complement strand
TTAAGACTTGATGTTCTTTCGCCATTATAGCACCCCTTTCTTCCCCATCATACCGCTTATCGTGCCGCCTGCTGGAATCATTGGTAATACATTATCCTCTCGTTCAACGCGACAATCCAAGACAATGCTTTCATCCGATGTAATGTATGATTTAAATTCTTTGTTGAAAGTTTCAACATTATCTAGACGCGCTGCTTTTAAGTCAAATGCATCTGCGAGTTTCACGAAGTTCGGACTCACTTCTAAATCTACATAAGAGTAGCGTCTATCATTGAAGATTTCTTGCCATTGACGAACCATACCAAGATAGCCATTATTAATAATAACAATCTTGATTGGCAAATTATATTGACGAACCATCATGAGCTCTTCACAAGTCATTTGGAACCCGCCATCACCGACAACGAGGATAACCTGTTTCTTAGGCGCCCCTACTTGAGCACCGATAGCCGCCGGCAAGCCATACCCCATGGTACCCGCACCGCCAGAGGTAACGATAGTATGAGGTTTTTTATGAGTTAAGAATTGAGCCGCCCACATTTGATGTTGACCTACATCAGAAACAATGATGGCATCATCGTTAGCAATTTTATTGAGCTCAGACAATACGTACTGAGCGTGTAATACACCATTTTCTGACTCGGGAACCACAAGAGGATATTCCTTTTGCCATTCGCGAATTTGTTCAAGCCACGCGTCATGAGTTGTAGGTTCTACAAGAGCATTAAGCTCCGTTAATACCTGTTTTAAATCCCCTACGATAGGTACGTTGATTGTAACATTCTTATCAATTTCAGCTGGGTCGATATCAATATGGATGATTTTAGCTTTTTTACAGAAGAAATCTGGATGGCCTGTGATGCGGTCATGGAAACGAATCCCTGCAGCAATCACGAGATCTGCCTCATCTGTACTATTATTAGCGGCTACAGAACCGTGCATACCAACCATGCCAAGAGCCAATTCGTGATCTCCTGGGAAGCCACCAAGACCAACTAATGTATTCGTCACCGGGATTTGAGCCTTTTCAGCTAATTCTTTAAGCTCATCCATAGCTCCAGACTTCAATACACCTGCCCCAGCAATGATAAGTGGGCGCTTTGCATTTTTGATGAGAGTAGCTGCTTTTTTGATTTGACCTTGATGACCTTTATAGGTTGGATCATAGCCTTCAAGATGAATAGGTACTTCGTACAATTTGTTGTATTCCGCCATGGATATTTTTTCTGTTTGAATATCCTTTGGAATATCGATGAGTACAGGGCCTGGGCGACCCGTGCCAGCAATAAAGTACGCCTCTTTAATGATGCGAGGCAAATCATGAATATCTTGAACAAGATAGTTATGCTTGGTTATAGGCATCGTAATGCCTTGGATATCCGCCTCTTGAAAGGAGTCCTTACCGATAAAGGGCCGTCCAACCTGACCAGTAATGGCCACCATAGGTACGGAATCCATGTACGCAGTCATAATACCTGTCACAAGATTCGTTGCGCCAGGACCAGACGTAGCAAGACATACACCTACGCGACCAGATACGCGAGCATAGCCATCTGCCGCATGTGCTGCACCTTGTTCATGACGGACGAAGTAATGTTTAATTTCAGGGAAGCTATATATTTCATCATAAATTGGAATTACCGCGCCACCTGGATAGCCGAACATATCGGTTACACCAAGGCGATGCAATGTTTCAAGGACAATGCGTGCCCCATTGATTGTTTCTGCGCTCATAGGAAACCTTTCACCCAGCTATTCAGACAATATCTCGCTGGAATTTAAACGTTTAATAATGTAGCCATTATATTTGAAAGTATCAATAATGTGTTGGATGTGCTCTTCACCATTTGTTTCTACCGTTACTTGCAATTCCACTTCATGGAAACGATCAAGGTTTTTGAACTGATTATGGTCGAGTTTAATAACATTTGCATCTGCATCTGCTAACATTTGAGATACAGCCACTAACTGGCCAGGTTTATCAGGAAGGTTAACGGAGAAGGTAAAGATACGACCACGCAATACGAGACCTTTATTAATCATGGACGATATAGTAAGTACATCGATATTACCTCCACTGACGATAGCTACCACCTTTTTACCGCGGCACTCTAATTTCTTGAGACCAGCAAGTGGCAAAATACCGGAATTTTCTGCTACTAATTTATGTTTTTCAACAAGCAACAGGAATGCTTCCATCAATTCGTAGTCTGAAACAGTAATAATGTCATCTACATATTGCTTGATATATTCTAATGTAGTTTCACCAATTTGGCGTACTGCCGTACCATCAGCAATCGTCGCCACTTCATCGAGTGGTACCGGATGATCAGCCTTTAATGCAGCGATTGCACTTGCGGCACCTTCAGGCTCTACACCGATAATCTTAACGCGCGGATTTTTTAACTTTGCCGCTGCCGCAATACCAGATACGATACCACCGCCCCCAACAGGAACAAGCAATACATCTGCATCAGGAAGTTCATCGAGAACCTCGAGAGCAATTGTCCCTTGCCCTTCAATTACATCTTCATCATCGAAGGGATGGACGAACACATAACCATGTTCTTGTTGGAGTTCCATCGCTTTTTGGCAAGCTTCATCATAGATTTCACCATGTAATACGACATCTGCGCCGTACTGTTTTGTTGCATTAACCTTTATAAGAGGCGTGTGTTTCGGCATAACAATAGTCGCTTTAATGCCAAGGTGTTTCGCAGCAAGGGCCACGCCTTGTGCATGATTACCAGCAGATGCAGCGATAACACCGCGCGCCTTTTCCTCTTCTGTCAGCTTTGCAATTTTATTATAAGCTCCACGAACCTTGAAAGAGCCTGTTATTTGTAAGTTTTCTGGCTTGATATATACATCATTGCCACACTCGTCGGAGAACACATCGCTGTGAAGCAATTTCGTTTTCACCGTGATTGTGCTTAATCGCTCTCGAGCCTCCATAAAATCATATAATTTGTGCATGTACACTATCTCCTCTAGTTAGTATTAAATGAAAATCTAGTATTAGTCTTCAAATACTTCGATAGCACCTTGTGCAGCAGAGGATACGTGAAGAGCGTATTTTTTAAGATATCCAGTTACATTGGATTTGAACGGTTTCAATGCAGCTTTACGACGAGCGATTTCATCATCAGATACAGCTAGTTCCAATTTACCGTTTGGAATATCGATATTGATAATATCACCATCTTCAACGATAGCAATGGTACCGCCTGCAGCTGCTTCTGGAGATACATGTCCGATAGATGCACCACGAGTAGCACCAGAGAAGCGTCCATCTGTCAACAATGCTACATCTTTATCGAGACCCATACCAGCAATCATAGATGTTGGTGTCAACATTTCACGCATACCAGGGCCGCCTTTAGGTCCTTCGTAGCGGATAACTACAACATCACCTTTTACGATTTTACCGCCTGTGATAGCTTCAACCGCTTCTTCTTCACTATTGAATACCTTTGCTGGACCAGAATGAACAAGCATATCTGCATCTACGGCACCGGCTTTTACAACGGAACCATCTACAGCAAGGTTACCTTTAAGAACCGCGATACCACCAGTTTCATGTACTGGATTATCCCATGGGTGAATAACATCTTCATCCACAACATGAGCTGCCGCTGCAATTTCACCTTGTGTTTTAAGAGCAACAGTTTTGCAATCTGTATGAAGGCGACCATTTTCTGCTAAACGTTTCAACACCGCAGATACACCACCTGCAGCGTACAAGTCTTCGATGAAGTATACACCAGATGGTGATAATTTAGATAATTGAGGTGTATTTTGGGCGATGCGATCGAAATCGTCTAAGGATAATGGTACACCTGCTTCGTGAGCAATAGCCGGTAAATGAAGCGCCGTATTAGAGGAGCCACCCAAAGCCATATCAAGAGCTACCGCATTTTCAAAGGCTTCACGAGTCATAATATCTTTAGGGCGAAGGTTTGCTTTTAATACCTCTACCGCTTGCATACCCGCTAATTTTGCTAAACGCAAACGTTCAGAATATACCGCTGGGATTGTACCATTGCCAGGAAGGCCCATACCGAGAGCTTCTGTTAAGCAGTTCATTGTATTTGCCGTATACATACCAGAGCAAGAACCACATGTAGGACATGCCGTATTTTCGATATCAGCTAACTCAGCATCATCCATTTCACCAGTTTGATGTTTGCCTACGGCTTCGAATACGTCGGACAAACCAATTTTTTTACCTTTATGTACACCAGCTAGCATGGCCCCACCAGATACGAATACAGATGGGATATTAAGGCGAGCAGCTGCAATCAACATGCCTGGTACTACCTTATCGCAATTTGGAATGAATACCATCGCATCGAATGGTGTAGCCATAGCAGTAGCTTCGATAGAATCTGCAATGATATTACGTGTAACTAAGGAGTATTTCATGCCGATATGGTTCATTGCCAAACCATCACAAATACCGATAGTATTGAACTCGATTGGCACACCACCTGCGTTGCGGATACCGTCTTTTACGGCTTGTACAATATTTTTCAGGCCTACGTGACCAGGGATGATTTCATTGAAAGAGTTGGCAATACCGATGACTGGTCTACCCATTTCTTCATCAACAAAACCCAGAGCTTTTAGTAAAGATCTGTGTGGTGCACGTGCTACGCCTGTTTTCAAATTGTCACTTCTACAACTCATGTTAATCTCCTCACTTTTGAAAGCATCCACTTGGACAGCTTTCACGACGCATAAAAAAAGACGATTCCAATGAATCGTCTTAAAAGTTTACAAATGATATTCCTTTTGTTTACAGAATTCCTATATACATAAATAATCCTATGTACCCCTTGGAAAATATACACATAAGAAACAAACCATATAGTCAAATCTTATTGATTGTATATTAAACCATTCGCGGAACTTCTAAGACAAAAACGTGTTAAGTTGTTGTTCATAATTCGAATGTCATTAATAATCACGACTAGCGCAATAATCAATAAGCTAATGACTAAACCTAACATGTTTCCTCCTAAAATATTCTGTAATAATAATCACGGAATAATAATAACACGTTATATTATCCCGCGCAAGATAATTCACAATAAATTCTATAGATTCATCATAGTTTTTTTATGAAGTTCACCATACCCAAAAACTATAGCAAACCTAGTAAGGTATAAAAAATATAGATATAACAAGAAAAATCCCTCACCGTAGTGAGGGATTGAATATATTATAAAATACCAAAGAGCCACATGCCAAAAGTGCCGCCCCAGAAATGAATGAGGAAACTTACCACAGAAATGGCAAGGCCTACGCGCCACCACGTACCTTGTGGCACATAACCAGCACCGAAGAAAATCGGTGTTACACCTGAACTATAGTGAGTCAATGTACAGCCAGGGCTGTTCATCAAACCAAAGAGCAATATTGTAAACGGAATAGGAGCCCCCATCGCCACTAAAATAGCTGCAAAGGCAGAGAACAGAGCCGTAATACGCGCCGTACCACTGGCAAAGAAATACTGAGAATACACAAAGGTAGCGGAAATGATAAAGGATGCCCAGAACCAATCGAAGCCAGCTAAATGTTGACTTATAAAGTCTGCAAACACAGCTACTACACCAAGTTTACCAAGAAGTCCAGCCATGCCGACAAGCGTGCCCATCCAGATAAGGATATCCCAACCGGTGCGTTCACCCAAGATATCCTCCCACCTAAGAGAGCCAGTCACAACACACGCCAGAACCCCCATCATCGCAACAGCTGTAGGATGAAGCTTAGTCCAAATCGCTGTCGCCCAAAGCAAAATGCAAAGTACAAAGATAATAGCAACAGAAATTTCAGCCTTCGTAATAGGTCCAAGAGCATCTAGTTCTTTTTGAGCCATTGCAGCAGCCTCTGGTGTTTCCTTGATTTCTGGTGGATAGATTTTATAGATAAACCAAGGCATCAAAATCATACAAATCACACCAGGAATGACACCTGCTTGGAACCATTCCCACCAAGATATATCATAGCCAAACAGTTTAGCACCTAAAGACGTAATAAGCAAATTACCGCTACATGCGGTCAAGAAGATCGTCACAGTAATAGTGTTAATAGTATGTGCCGTCGTCATCAAGTACGCCCCAATGCGGCGGGCCGTATTACCATAAGGTTCAGAACCAAAAGCTAAGGAAATATTTTGTACAATGGGGAATACAATACCACCTCCACGCGCCGTATTAGATGGTGTAGCTGGAGAAATAATCAAGTCCGTACAAGCCAACGCATAGGCAAGCTTTAATGAGCTTGTGCCAAAAGAGCGAATCAAGGTGTACGCAATACGCTTACCAAGGCCAGAATTAATAATACCTCGTGAAAAGAATACGGCCGCTACGATAAGCCACACATTCGCTTCTGCATAGCCACCTAGAGCCTGTACCATAGTGATAGAATTAGTGGCTACGGCTACAACAATACCAAAAAGCGCCATAATGCCCGTTGGCCAGGGTCGCAAGATAAAACCCACAATAGTAGCCGTAAAGATAGCTAATAAATGCCAACCTTCAGGCTTGATTGCCTCTGTATGAGGTAAAAACCAAATGACGAGGCCCACTAAAACGGTAAGGGCCGCTCGTGTAAAAGTATTCATAGAACCTCCATCAGGCTTAACAACTTTCCAAGAATTCTTTGATTTTAGGATTTGCTCGTAACATTTCCATCTCTTCAGGGGATAATAATTTCACCTTATCCCGGTCTTGATTTACCAAACAAAGAAAACCAATATAATCGCCCTTATTAGCACGGAATTGATGAATTGTTTTGCCTGGAATTTCGATAAAGTCACCAGCTTCTACATCGTGGATTTCATCACCCAATAAGACTTGCCCTTTGCCGCGGAATATCATAACCATATGAGTATGATCGTGATACTCTAAGGTAGAATATCCCCCTGGCAAACATTCAAAATAGCGGAATTGACAGGGAATATCATAAGCACCATCGTATAATACTTGACGTGTTACATCTTTAAAAGGACTACCATCTTGTTTATAAACCAAGGTTTCAATACCATCCCACTTAAAATTTTTAGCATCAAACTTACGTATCATCGTATTACCTCTTTAAACAAAAAAGGGCTGCATCGAAACAAGGTTTCAATACAGCTCCATCGGTTCGATTATTTGAAGAGACGTTTCAAAGTGCCTAGTAATCCATGACTATGTTTTTGTACACCGTCTGCAACGCCTGCCACTTCAAAGCCAGTTCGTTCAATGGCTTTTGTAATAACTTCTACAGATGCTTTTGTTGGATCAAAAGAAACGGTAGCCGTCTTTTCTGGCAAATCTACTTCTGCACTTAATACTCCAGGTAAACCTAGAGATGCCCCTTCAACTGTTTCTTTACAGTTGTTGCACATCATCCCCGGTACAGTAAATACCTTTGTTACAACGCCATTATCTTCGCCACAACCACAATCTTTGCACATAGTGTTACCTCCTATTAATCCTTAGCTTCTTTATGTTTATCGTCGTTCTTAGCCCCTACTGTTACGTCGATAGTAGTCGCTTTCTTAACGGCTTCTTTCGTTTCATCAACAGCCTTTTTAGGCCCCGAAATAGCATCTTTAAACTCATTGATGCCTTTACCAATAGCTTTACCGACTTCAGGCAATTTACCAGGTCCGAAGATAACTAGAGCAATCACTAATATAACTATTAATTCAGGTGTTCCTATAGACCCCATATGTATCTCCTTTATTTTTACTACTACTTATACTCTTTAGTGTACATCATCATAGGCTGCCTTGTCCACATACCAGGTCATAGCTTCTTGTGAAAGCACCGCTCCAGGCAATACACGACCAATGCGTTTTTCCCAAGGTAAATCCTCATAGTCCTCACGTTGATATAACACTTTAGTGAGCGCTGTTCTCTTGCTTTCACCAGTCACAGTGAACCAAACTGCATCGGATTTAGCCAGGAATGAGAAGGTCATAGAAATGCGTTCCCATACCTTGCCATCCTCTACGGCTACCACGTCTTGATCTGTGACACGCAATGCATGAGAACCTGCAAATAGACCGGCTGTATGACCATCTTCGCCAAGATCGAGCAATGCCAAATCTAGGCCACTTTTTTTACAAGCCTTGAGAACATTCTTAACCTCTTTCTCGTATTCCGCTGCCGCTTCTATTACAGTTTTAGAATCTGTATTGATTGGCAAGAAATGAGCCGCCCCTTTCGCCTTGCACAACAAGTAAGGTTTCACGCGATTGAAGTAATTATCCTCATGAGATTGCGGCAAGAATCGCTCATCAGTCCACACAAAGAATATGCGTTCCCAATTGAGGCGTTCAATATATTCTGGGGAATTAAGCAATTCTAATAAACCATTAATAACAGTCCCGCCCGTAATACCAACAACACACGTTTCAGTGCGATTGATTTCCTCGTTGGTGAAAGCAATAAAATCCTCTGCCAATGCTTGAACTACATCGCTAGGGCTGTCATAACATTTAATTGTATCTTGAGCCATGTAATAATGACCTCCTAAAACTATTTCAATAGTTCTATTATATACACTTTTTCGGTGTAATGAAAGCAAAACCGATGTAACTCAATAGTTGGAGCCACATCGGTTCTAATTATATTTGTATTTTCATATGAATTACAGGAAATTCCATTCCGTATATTCATAAATCAATATTATTGTTGACCAAATTTAGGACGGCGACGCTCTGTGAAAGCACGTACACCTTCTTTGAAGTCCTCTGAAAGACCTAATGCACATTGATTTTCTACTTCAAACTTCTTGTACTCTTCCCAACCCGCTAAGAAGCTATTCCACATCATTTCCTTCATAACGCGGTAAGATTGTGCAGGCCCTTTTGCCAACTTCTCAACAAGGCGTCTTGTAGCAGTCTCTAGATCCTCTAGTTCACAAACCTTATACACAAAGCCCAGTTCCTTACCTTTTTCAGCAGATACGGCTTCACCAGTCATAACAATATGCATAGCACGGTTCATACCAATGGAGCGAGTCAACAAGAACAAACCGCCCGCATCAGGAGCAAGACCTACATTTACGAAGGCTTGAATAAAGCGTACGTTATTAGCCGCCACGACAAAGTCCGCCGCCAAAGCCATATTGAATGCAGCACCTGCTGCAGCCCCTTGAAGGCTCATGATAACAGGTTTTGGCAAGCGTTTCATCGCCATAGAAATCTCAGCTACTAGCTCAACGATTTCAAATAAAGACTCTGTATCCCCTTCATTTACAGCGCGCTCCATCTCTGTTAAATCGCCACCCGCAGAGAATACCTTTCCCTCTGCATTGATGAGCAACGCTCGAACACTTTCATCATTATGAGCTTTATCTAAGACCTCAAGGATCTCCTTGCACATCTCGATATTAAAACCATTGGCTACGGTTGGACGATTAAAGGTCAACGTACCAATACCGTTGTCCACTACGTACTGAATTGTATTATAAATCATATGATTTCTCCTATATAAAAATCTATTTTCGAAAAAATTCGATTATTATATATTTATTATAGGAGAATTAAATATAGATGTAAATGTAAAATTACTGCTTTTCACTAAACCCAATATTAAATAGATTTTCAAATTGAGTAATAGATTCTGGCAAAATAGCTTTATACTCTCTATAAAATTCTTCTATTTCCTTAGTGGTAATCCAAATAACATTCTTCATTTCTTTTAACTCACCATTATTAGGCCCATATAAGTATATATAATAATTTTTGTCTTCGAACTCCTTGAAGTCCAGAGGATTTAACTCACTAGCTTTCGGCCCTTTAACTTGTACAACAGCCTTTTTAACATTATTTACATCACGGGAAATTAATTGACACTCAATTTTTACAGTTGTTGATTTATTGGCAATTGAGTTCGAAAGAAGATAATACCCTTTAACAATTTGAAGATAAGAAATTACTAACTCCTCCAATTCAAAATCTGGTAAGTTAGCTATTACATTATTCGCTCTATTTAGATTAACATAATAATATTCTTCATTAGATAATTTATTAAATACAAACTTAGAATATTCAATAATATTAATGTCTTTTAACTTTTCAGTAATACCACCCTTAGGTCTATTAAAGGACGCTTTTAACTGACCTGGCACTTCCAGCCCAAATTTATAGGCTTCAACAGGCAAAACCGCACCTATATCTAACGCTTTATTTAAATAAACTTTTGCTGTGTCTTTTACTCTACAAATCCAGTAAAACCCATTCATATCCCGAGTCCAAAATAAATCATTAACTCTTGCGAAACTAAAGATATTAAGGGCTGGATTTATTCTCTTATGTTGACTATGTACATAAAGTTTTACTGCATTATAAAAATCAGCATATTGGCCAGATTCAACATTAACACTACTCCAACCTATAGCTAAACATTGCTTTATATCAGAAATTTTCATTTCATCATTTAAACATAAATCTATTAACTCAGATCGGAACTTTGTATCTGTTTTTAAATTAAATCTCGTAACATAATCCTTTTCATATATGATTTTGTTTCCCATAATATTCCCCTTTACAAACAAAATATATTTAAACTATACCACAAATAAAATACAAAAAAACACCTGCAGACATTGTCTGCAGGTGTAATATCCTGTATTCCAAATATTAACGTTTGGAGAATTGGCTTGCTTTGCGGGCTTTTTTAAGACCGTATTTTTTACGTTCTTTCATACGTGGGTCACGAGTCAAGAAACCAGCTTTTTTCAAAGATTGACGAAGTTCGCCATCTACGTCCAATAACGCACGGGAGATACCGTGACGAATTGCACCAGCTTGACCGGAAGGACCGCCACCAGCTACAGTTGCGATAACATCGTATTGTTCAACTGTGTTAGTCAAATTCAAAGGTTGTTTTACGATCAATTCCAAAGTTTGGCGACCGAAATAATCATTAAGTTCACGTTTGTTAACAGTGATTTTACCTGTGCCCGGTACCAGACGAACTCTAGCAACGGAAGATTTTCTACGACCAGTGCCGTAATATTGTGCTACTGCCATTATATATTCCTCCCTCTAGATTATCGTACGGAAATTTCTAACACTTCTGGTTTTTGAGCTGCATGTGGATGCTCAGGACCAGCGTATACATTTAATTTACGGTATTGTTGTGCACCCAATTTATTTTTTGGAAGCATACCACGAACTGCCATCTCAACAACACGTTCAGGTTGTTTTTCAAGCATCATGGACAATTTAGTGAAACGGGAACCACCTGGGTAACCAGAGTGACGGAAGTATTCCTTTTGTTCCAATTTTTTACCAGTTACGCGAATTTTTTCTGCGTTTACAACGATCACATGGTCACCAGTGTCTACGTGTGGTGTGAAAGTTGGTTTATTTTTGCCCCGAAGAACTTTTGCAACTTCGGCAGCAAGGCGTCCTAAAGTTTTACCTTCAGCGTCAACAACATACCATTTCCGTTCGATTGTGTTCGGATTGGCCATATATGTAGTTTTCATGCTGCTTATCCTCCTAATAACGTCATAATTCTACCAAAATCAGCTTGTCCTTTGCTTCCGGGGCTAATGGAAACACGACTAAAGCTTACTCAAAATAGTATACAGATTTTGGTTGTCTATGTCAATTGTTTTTTGCACTGTCATAGCCCTTTGACAGTAATATTCATAAAGAAAAAACCACCCAATTCTGAGTGGTTTTCCCAAAAGCGCCAAATTATTTGGAGTACAATTCGACGATAAGTGTTTCGTTAACTTCGATAGGAAGTTCTTCACGTTGAGGAAGACGAGTGAATGTAGCTTTGAAGCCTTCCAAGTCTTTTTCAATGTAAGGAAGTTCGAAAGAACGAAGTTCTTGGAAATTAGTTTTGAATATTTCGTTGTCACGAGATGCTTCGCGTAATTCGATTACATCGCCTGGTTTGCAGGAGAAGGAAGGAATGTCTACGCGACGACCGTTTACCAAGATGTGGCCATGGTTTACCATTTGACGAGCTTGACGAATGGAGTTACCGAAACCGATGCGATATACAAGGTTATCAAGGCGTTGTTCCAAAAGGATCAACATGTTTTGACCTGTAACACCTTGCATTTTTTTCGCTTTATCATAATAGCGTACGAACTGGCGTTCTAGCAAGTTGTAGTAAGCTTTAACTTTTTGTTTTTCTAATAATTGTGTGCCATACTCAGACATTTTTTTCTGACGTTGGTCTTTTTTGACGCGATTCAAGGCTTTTGCGTGACCGAATACGTTCACACCAAAGCGACGACAAAGTTTGAATCGAGCCTCTCTTCTCGTTGCCATGTGATTATCACCTCATAAGATTAAAATAAACTTGTACCTACACATAATGGTACCCAAGTATAATATCATTTTCATCTACTTATGTCAATTATTGATAATAGTGAAAGTTATTGAAATAAGTGCATAATCACAATTTTTGATTACACTTTTTTACGATAATACTACTCTCTATATCGATTGTGCATGTTTCATCATATTTTATAGATTTAGATGAAAAATCAATTATAGTATGCTACAATATGAATAAGTAAGGTAATAGGTATCATTGGATTCTTATAACTAAATTGGGGGAATAGCATGAAAGAGTTACCTACAATGCAAGAGCTACAAAGTTTTATTACCTATAATAAAACAGGAAGCTTTACATTAGCTGCACAATCTATGAATATTACACAGTCAGCTTTCAGCGCTCAAATGAAAAAATTAGAGCGTTTAGTTGGTGTGAAATTAATCTCCCGTTCTACAAGAGGTAGCCGTTTAACACCAGAAGGTGAGTTATTTCTACCAGAAGCAGAACAAGTTCTCGACACGTTGGAACGAGCTATCCAATCCATTCGTTTGGCCAGCAAGGTTGAACGCCCAATTCTAAATATTGGCGTATTACGTAGTCTTGGGGATATCCGTCTAAACGGTTACGTATCCCACTTCTTCCAAAACCATCCTGAATTCTCTGTCAGTATTTACGACATGGAAGAAGAAGAATTAATGCTCGACTTGCGCGAAAACCGCATCGATATTGCATTACTCTATTTACCAAATAATAAGGATATGTCCGCATATGAATCCACTGCTCTTAGAGAAGACGAGTTTGTATACTATGCACCAAACTTAGTGAACGGTATGGAAACGGCTAGTTTGAAAGCTATCCAGCAGCAACCATTGCTCATGTATCCTCCTAAATACTTTATGTACCGCACATTAAAAAACTATGTTGGGAACGGTCAACAAAACCTACATATCCGCGGTAGCCGCCTGTCCAATCCATATACAATGATTGACTATTGTCAAAAGAATAAATCTGGCTGCATTGTAGCACGTCAAATTTTAAGTTCCTTAAATATCAATGATGGCTTTGTACCTTTAGAAAAACCATTCAAACTTCAAGTGTGCTTCGCATTTAAGAAGAACAATTCTAAAACAGAAACCATGCATACCTTCATGGATTATGTACAAAGCGAATCACCACCACGTTTATAAAAAATAACAAAACCCCGTATACTTTTTTAGGTGTACGGGGTTTTGTTATATTCACAACACGACTCAATTCCATCACTACTAAAATCTATATTTAAGTAAATTTTATCTTTCATTCTAAACGATAAATAGTCTAAGGGTATAAAATAATTGCTCTCTTCTAACTCAGGTTGTACAATAGAGAATAGATTTCAATTAATACAGTAAGAATACAGTGAGGTTACTATGCTCTTATCTATTCTCTTCTTTATATTGGCAGGACTTGCGGAAATCGGTGGTGGCTATCTCGTATGGCTCTATATGCGCGATGACAAAGGACCGATTTACCTGATCGCAGGTGCATTTATATTATTTTTATACGGTATTATCCCTACCTTTCAACCAGAAGCTAGTTTTGGTAAGGTTTACGCCGCCTATGGCGGTGTATTCATTGCCCTCTCTATTCTCTGGGGATGGCTTGTGGACGGCTTGCGACCAGACATGTACGACATCATCGGTGGTATCGTATGTCTTGTAGGTGTATATATCATCATGTACGCACCACGGTAATTTAGCTATAAAACTAGAATAATAAAAAATATCCCCAGAAAGTGTATCAATTAGTTATACTTCTTGGGGATATTTAGTTAGAGTAAAAGTTCTATTTCTTCATTTTAAAGACTATATATTTGGGGTAATCCCATGTTCTGGGATATAACTTCATTATATCCTCAGTTGGATATATCTCATCAATAGAAATATCTCTAAACCTATGCTTATAAGCAACTTCCATATATACACTAATTGCTCGATGATAATATTTAATCTTATTATCCATACGCAATTGATCTAAAGATATATTAAAGTTTAAATCATACTCTCGAACGTTTAAATAGCTAAACTCCTTCATTTCCTCCGATTTAAACAAATGATAAAAACATGGATGCGGAATACTAAATGAAAATAAGGCATCAGTACGCAATAGTTTATAAACATTTTCCAAAAGAGTATCCAAATCTCCAATACTATGAATCGACATATGTGCAAAACAGCCATCAAAATTCAGTTCAGAATCATATGTTAAAATATCGCTATTAATATATTTTATATTAGAAGTAAAATTATGATTTATAGCAAACGATATAACATCACTGGCTTTATCTAAGGCATATAAAAAACCAAGCTTACTTGATAAACTTTTACTAAGATATCCAAGACCACAACCAATTTCTAAAACTTTATTTAATTTATATTTTGAAAAGTACTGTTTCCAATATGGAAGAAAAATCTTTTCAAATGTAATATCTTTATGAGACAAAATCTGTGAACTTCTATGGAGAATATCATCACTATAGTTAATTTCTGTCATTCCCTTCTAATAAACTTAAAATATCTTTTGCCAAAGCAATCATATATGGATGATCACTATTATTAAAGATATATATTTCGTGTTCTTTATTCGTTCCTGTAGAAATAGCTAATTGCTCAGCACCAGCGCGTCCTCTATTAATTATAGTAAACCTAGCATTAGGTTTATAAGTATCTAAATTATAATTCTTTACGTTCATTCCTAGAGCTTTAAACTTGCTACCATTTACATTTTTACCAATCCAAATATCAACTGATATAGAATTTTTTACTAATCTTTTAATTTCTTTCTGCACATTTTCAGAAGACTCAATCCAAGATGCATCATGTGAAACAATTTCAACAGTTGATGCTCGCTCAAAAAACTCTAATATATATTTATTAATTGCAGCATCACCGTTAAAAACTTTAGCTTCTACA
>OGEH01000897.1_pt1 | contig 15268 bp, 9 predicted proteins | sample 1570681 | NCBI WGS metagenome assembly OGEH01 (sample SAMEA2582126, study PRJEB24529) | metagenome | biome: Human gut stool | place: China | collected 2011 | reverse complement strand
TAACAGGGAGTTTGCAGGTGAAGAGCCGTTCTTTCGCCTTCTTTTCATCGTGAACAAAATCAAATAGCCGCTTACCCTGATTACATCATTGAGCAAGATTAGTCAAGCTATTTCGTTATTAGTTTCAACCCCATTTGAAACTAAAAGTTTCACGCCTTGAAACAAAGTGTTTCTCCTAATGAAACAAAGTGTTTCACACCGAGAAACGAAGTGTTTCAAGGATTGAAACTATTTTTGAAACCTAATCGCTTACAGGTGAAGAGGTGGTGAAGTTGTTGCCCTTCACCCGCAAACTCCCTATTCATCGAAGAGACAGAGAAAAGGTGAAGGGGGGCGTATAATACTCAAAAGAAAAACTAAAATGTAACAGAGATTTTCTTCAACCGTTTACGCGCAAACAATGCCAATACAAACACAAGACAGACTCCCAGTCCCCATATCCACAATAAGAAATCTCCTCCTTCGGTTTTTCCATAAGAATGTAGACCGCTTAAATAGTAATTCACTCCGAACCAAGTCATGATAACGGAAAGAATGGCTACAACCGAAAGCAGATTAAAACACCAGTCGGTCTTTCCTTTCAGAAGAGGAATGAAACGGATGTGAAGCACCAATGCATAAACAACGATTGAAATCAATGCCCAAGTTTCTTTGGGGTCCCAGCCCCAATATCTACCCCAGGAGACGTTGGCCCAGATGGCCCCTAGAAATGTACCTGCGGTCATAAAGAACAGGCCGAGGATCATTGACATTTCATTCAGTAATGTCAGTTCACGGATGCGGAACTGGAGTTTCAACCGATTGGTGGCGGAAAGCAAATTCATCAATACAAGGTTAAATAGTCCTGTCAGTGCGCAAAGCGCAAAGAATACATAACCGATCATGATAATAGCGACATGAGACATTAGCCAATAAGACTGGAGTACCGGAACCAAAGGAGTGATTTCCGGATTCAGGTGGTTCAGTCCTGCTACAAAAAGCATGATTCCACCTAATAGTCCCGCTAATGCGGGAAGAATACGGAATCGGCGGGCAAACAGAAGTCCGCTGCCTACCAGCAACCAAGAGGTACATATCATTGACTCGTAAGCATTCGCCCAAGGCGCGTGCCCGCAAATATACCAACGTAGCAAGACACCTGCCGTATGCGTAAGGAAGGCGATTGCCAGAAGAGCGATCAGAATACCACTTAGTTTTCTCCCCCATTTGAAGTCCGCAATAATCTCTCCGCAAGCAATGAAAAGTAGGATGCCGCCCAAAATCAGGTAAGCCAGACGACACCAGAAAAATAGATTCAGCTGATTATAGAGAAGTTCGGCTTTCACTTTCTGATTGTCAATAGTGGGAACTTTAGCCTTTGCCTGTTGGAAGATATTCATCATTTCGATGATTTTATCAGCTTCCTTCCAGTTGTTGGAACGAACTCCGTTTCCTAACTCATAGATATACCAATCCATGATTTTGGTTACAAACAAAGAGTCTTTCCCGTGAAAAGCACTTAAATCATCACCCGGTGAATACCATTTTCCCTGCGAATCATTCCCATCCGGGAAAAGCGGCAACAACTGGTGTTGCATGATACGATAGACGATATTTACCGATTCATCCAGTTTCAATAAATCCGAATCCAGCCGTTTTCGTTCCGAAGCCGGTTTGGCGTAAATCGTGTTCATTTCATTCGTCAGGATATAGTTGCCGTCTGCATCAAACACATCTTGCCAGGCAATGTAATTGCCATCCCTGCCGAAGCGTTGAAGGAGCTCTTTATTATCGACTTTGATAAAAGGAAAGGCTCCCCATTCATCGGGAAAAGAAAGCAGATTCAGAAAGAATTGATCCGAATCCATACCGTTTAGTTGATCGGCTCCATACAATTTGCGTAAGATGGCAGATGTATAACTGTTGACGGGTTCGAGACGTCCGTTTGGATTAAGCACTACCAGACTACCGAATTTTTCGGCATGTAAAGAAGAAACACAAGGTAGTTGAGAAACCACAAGAGGGTGTTGCACTGCTATGGGTGATTGCTGCAAAGAAACAGATTTTTGTTGTGCACTCAATACCTGCATACTTGATATTCCGGATAAAATCAGGAAGAACAACAGACAGAAAGGGGCATTATTTTTCATTTCTCCCAACTCTTTACGTAATCGTCCGAAACGGGATTTCTTACTGAACAGCGTAAATACAAAACCAACAAACAACAGGAAATATCCGGTATACGTAAGTTGCATACCGGGACGATCGTAGCTCACAGACAACACAGTACCCTGTTCATCGGGATCGAACGAAGACTGAAACAGACGATAACCATCCACATCAATCACTTTATTCATTCGAATGGTTGCCTGCAAAGGAGATTCATTCTCTCTCTTAATCACCAAGTCACTTTCATAAGACATCGGACTATGAGAACCCGGATAACGCTCCAACCTAAAATCATTCAGCGTGACAGAGAAAGGCAGGGAAGTCTTTTCCATCCCTGCTCCCTCATCTTTCATCATGCTGTTTGCCGTTTCCCCCTCACGGATATGCATGATACCCGTCACTCCGACATAGTGAGTGACAGCAGCCCCCAACCAAATAAAAAGAAAAGCTCCATGAAAAATCAGACTGCCTTTACTGATTCTCTTGAAATAGCTTCCCTGAAGGAACATAGCCGATAGATTAACTGCCTGCAATAACTGCAACAGTATAAACCAGGGAGCATAATAAAAATACTCGCGGGCAATGGCAGGGCCATAAGAGTTTTCCACAAAAGTGGCTACTGCCAATATCAAGGCATAAAGTCCCGCTAAGATGTACATCAATACCGGTGAAGCTATCAGTCGAATCAGTTTCATCTGTTTTTCTTTTATAATAAACAATGCTTTTACAAATAAGCAATCCCTTCAATTTCTATCAACAATTCCTCTCTGCATACATCCGCATAAAGATAAGCAATAGGAAGATCCGGACAAAGTCTATCCAGGTCTGCTTTCACAGCCGGCGCATCTTTCTCATTCTTCAGATATACACGAAGAAGTCCTAACTTACCGGAATGTTCTGGCAGATTCTCCCTCCCCTCCTCCAGTCCGATCAAATGCTGGATATTTTCAAGAGTGATTTCCGTTTGCGAAAGTACATCTCCGGTCGTTACGCTTTCCTCGCCACGGATAGCAGCCGTGCCGGAAATATAAATTACTTCCTGCTGACGGTCAGACAAAGACTTTCCTCTTTCGAACTTCGGAGTTCCTTTCTCTGTATCCGCCCGATGACTAATCAATACCTCATCTGAATAAACATGAGCAGCCCGTTGCCAATCATTATCCAAAGGAACGATATCCACTTCTCCGCTGACAGCATTGAAATCAATCAGTATGCCTCCATATTGTGTGCCAATCCCTGTTGCTGCCGGATAGCCTGATTCCCATGCCGAAGAAGCATAAAACAGAGTGCGCACATCATTAAAATCCTGATAACACTGATTGCCATGTGTAATATCGGTGATACGTTCCAGATAATTCCACTGACGGACAATGTCACCGAAGTTCATCTGTTCCGCTTTCAATATCTCTTCAGCCTTTCTGAATGCTTGTTCCGATTGTTCGCGAACAGGAAGATTCAAATCATCCGCACAAAGTCCTCCTGCTATTATCTCCCGGTAGTGAGGAGTCACGATCCGCAGGTAACGGACAAAGGAAAAAGTGAACTGTTCTTCTATTGTGAATGGCTCATCCACAGCTTCTACCAATGAATGTACCTCCATCACCAAGTTCGCCACCAACGGTTTTTGAGCCACAAGCGAAACGACCGGATGGGGAGAAACGAAATGCCGCTCCACCCATTGTTCCAGAAAGGAACGTTGAAACTTGTATTCCTGATTATCCGTACAACGTGTAAAGAGTACAAGACGGACCACTCTCTCTTCCCGGACGGCGGATGAAAGTAATTCTTCCGCCATCTGTTCCCAACTGTTTCCTTCCGCTTTATACAAATTGCATTTTATTCGATGATACTTCATAGTGCAAATTTCAATGTTTTTTCTTATGATCTTTATTTTATTAATGATAAGAGGTAACACCTGCCGGAATATCCATACTATAAACAGAAGACATGGTTTTCAAGCCCGGAGTATTTTCCAAAGAATAAAGTATCTTCTTTTGCCGGTCGACCAACAACATGTGTACTTTCTCTTTCGGATTTACATGTCCCGTCCAGTTTGTAATCAGGAAACGTCCGTCGGAGAAATACTGAAAACCTCCCAAAAACTTCAACGGTTTGCCAGGAATATCCGCATTCGATAATTCCCAAACTGTCTTTCCTTCTGCCGTTACTTCGATTAGTCGCGGATTCTGATCTTTATCCGCTACGGCAATCAGTGTATGTCCGTTAGGCAGACGAGTCAATGAATGTGGTCCGCCAGGAACATCCAGGTTCCACACCACTTTTCCGTTCATATCATACTCCGTCACACACTGCGGACCATAATGCGCCACCAGAAAATGGCCGTTATCCAGACACCGTGCATTACGCATGAAAGCAAATCCTTTCTCTTTCACACCTTCCGGCAGAATGCATACTTCTTTCACAATCGTACCTTTAGGAGAGATTTCCAACATACGGCCTGTGATACATTCGCCCACAAACGTATTTCCATTCTTCAACCGTTGGCAGGCAAAGACCGGGCTTTTAGATTCATAATGAAAGATGGTATCGTTCTGACGAGTCATTTCGAGTACTCCATGTCCGGTGGTGAAAAGGATATTGCCATTAGGCAATACCCATAGATCATTGGAATCGGGGGCTTTGTGTTGCCACACGATTTGATTATTTTCCATCACGAAGACAATTCCCTGCGAATAATCCGTTCCTGCAAACGTTTTTGTCTGCGCAGACAAAAATGCCGGAAACAGAAAGGCTAGAATCGCAATATATATTCTTGTCATAAATATAAATTCAAAATTAGTTTTATATAAAAGATTTTTCAGGCACGGATGAAGTTCACTACAGAGACAATACGTACTCCTCCAACTCTTCCAGTTCTTTTTCGGAAACCGGTTTGTGAGGTCCGTGTACCTTAAGCATATCTTTCATCGAATAGCTACGACCGTCATACAAATAAGGAGCTGTACGCCAGCACTCATTCAAAGCCGGAACGTCCATCGACAAACCTTTATCGGGTCCGGTAGTCCAATCTACCTTATACTGTTTCAGGTCGGTATAATATTGTCCGGAGTGACAACTTGCACAGTTTTCCTCAAAAATCTTCTTTCCCCTTTTCGCTTTCGCAGAAAGTTTGCCATTCTGAAGATAAGGACTGGGCAGAGGTTTCAGAGACTTCAGATATTCGTCGATAGATTCATAGATTTCATCTTCTCCTTCCATAAACAGAATATATTTCACTCCCGAACGTACCGCAACTTCGGCATTCTTACGAATACCAGTTGCCATACAAGGCGGAGTCTGATGCGAAAGCAAGAGAGTTTTCGTATTCTTCGGATTACCCATGCCATCATTCAGCAAATCCCAGTTAAGCCCGTCCATGCGTGCATCATTCGGATGGCAGGTTGCACAACTTTGCCAATTTTGGAAACAAATGGTCGCATCATGGAAATACATATCGCCTTTACCTACTTTAGTGAAAGCCAACGGAGCACCCAAAACCTGCTTCTGCACGTTCTTGCCGTTCAAATCCATAGACACCAGTTCCGATGTATAATAATTGGCTGTATAAATTTTACCTCCCGTGGCAACCACCGAACGCGGACCTTTTCCCTGTGTAGGAATGAAATCACGGATGCCATACAAGAATCCCGCGTCATTGGGTATATTACCCCATGCTTTCATAGAAGGAGTAACCATTTCTCCCTGTTTCGCCTTGGCAAGACGTTCGTGCAAAGCAATACGATCGATGCGCACCAATTCCTGACTGCCGGCAGCCGCTACAATGATTTGTTTATCATCCGGAGTAACAATGACCGACCACGGATTGGCCGCTCCTTTCTGCGGAGTATCCAGAATAACGGAAGTCAGCCACTTCTTTGCTTTCAAATCAATGATAGACAATGTATTGGTAGCCATCCATCCTCTATCCAACTGATTGGTAGGCAACTGATAACGGGAGATTAAATGAGTGACATACGCAAAAGTATGATTTTTGTCCACTGCTACCGACTTCACATCCGTAGAGCCGTTCGGCAACATGATACGTCCCGAAACCTTTTTCGAAAGTACATCGACCATATCGAGCTGTACAGCAATCGGATAAGCTGTAGAAGGCATTTCCGGCAGATTATTAGCAATCAACAGGCAGGAATCACTCGCAAAGGCAGCCATCGACACAGGTTCACGGCCGACAGCAATTTTAGTTTTCACCTTACGGGTTGCCGGGTCAATCTCCCAAAGTTCGTTGTTGAATCGTTGCGTCACCCAAAGAGAGTTTGACAACGGATTATACAGAATGTCCGAAGGAGTAGCTCCGCTTTTTGTTTTGAATTGCACCGAAAGTTTCTTGCCGTCCAATTCGTACATCATACCGTAGTTTCCGTCGCATACCACCCAAAGTTTACCATTCGCATCCTGCGTCATGGCATTGACAGGAGACGAGAAAGAGACTTTCTTTTCCATTTTCTGTCCGTCGGACGACATCTTGATGAGGTCACAACCTGCCCTGTTTGTTACAAACAAGGATTTCCCGTTGTCTGCCAAAAACAAACGGTCCGGCGAAACCGTCGTTTCCGCTGCTTGCCAAGACGCACAAAGAAACAGAGCAGCCATACCAACAGGTATCAATATCTTCTTTTTCATTTTTTCTCTTGTTTAGTTTGAAGGGATTGAATGTATTGACGAATATTCTCCTGATCTTCCGCACGGGCTGCTTCCCGCTTCTTATCATAATAGTTGTAGAAGTCGAGATCCTTTTGCGACCAGTTGTTCGCTTCGCGGTAGTCTCCGATAAAAGGTACAAGCAAATCAATCCAAAGAGCCACTTTTCGTATTTCCTGCGGAGTCAACTTAGTACCTCCATGTCCGCTTTCCAGACGTTTAATCAGATTACTCGTGTTAGAACCTGCAAAATAAGGGGGCAGCAATGTAGGTTCGGACAAAGCACTGATCCAGTTTACTTCCGGATGGTGTGCATTACCTCGCCATGCTCCTCCGTCTTTATTCTGGGTAGCATGGGTCAAACTCAAATACGAATCCGTATATTTTCTTTTGCTTGGTTTATCCATTACTTTCAATTCACCTTTCAAGCTCATTGGCTGCTTCACTCCATCGTGACAAGAGATACAATGTCTGTCCCAGATAGGCTGGATTTCTTTCAGGTAACTGAAATTGCGTTCACCCATCTCATCTTCCGGAGCCAATGCCTTGATACCTTTGTTCATGGCCATAGATACCGGATGCCCTGCTACGGGAACCGTATTCTTATGCTCGTGGCATCCTACGCAACTCTGCACCTCGTTCGGTTGCAAAGTAGACCAGCTACGCATCGTCTGCACGACACGTCCGTTTTCATCCAATGCCTGAAAATATAGAGGTTTGCGTGCAGGCACTTTAAAGAAAGCAGAACCATCGGGCTGTACTTCCGTCACACCCAACACTCTCTTCACGTCCCAAGCTGCATTACCTACTCCTACAGGAGAGCTCATGATAGCTCCTCCCCCTTTATCATTACCATTCACTTCGCCTACACCCGCTGCACGGAACTGGATTTCTACCACACGCAACTGTTTGATTGTACCCGGCTTCACTCCTTTCAATCCGTTACCTTCGTAGATATTCTGCATGTAATATACACCCTCATTCTTTGTATAATCTACCGAAGACGAACGGCGGAACGGACGTTTGCGAGGAGCAACCAATACAGGTTGATTGCAGGATATACGCGTATCGGAAACCAATAACTCACGTTCTCCATCCGCATTCATCCAGTAAACGCCAAATTCCATCGGATGTCCGACGTAATAGCCCAACGGAGTATAGGAAATTAAAAATTCCGTCTCACTCAACGGGAAAGGGTGCTGAAACTGATCAGTAAACTTCCCGTAGCCGTCAATACGTTCCGGTTCCGGCTTGTGAACCGGAGCTACGAACATGACACCTTCATTCTCATCACGTCCGGCTTCGGGATCTATAATACCCAATTTGCCATGTTGAGGAGTATGATGCCCCATAAAAACTCCCATCAACTTACGAGTGCCGGGGATTTGGCGGATCTGTGCCACCGTTGTCGGGAACCAGCTGTTCATTCCGTAATATTCTGCCTGCCCTGTTCCATCGGGATTCATCTGGAAAAGAGGTTGCGCCCATACCTGTCCGCGGTCATTGTAATCCCAACGAGTATAAACCACACGACCGTCATCCAACAGAGTCGGGGTAACAGTGTGCACCTGATCGAAACCGACCTGACGCATATAACGTCCTTCCCTATCGCAGAGATACATATTGCTGACTTCCGTAAACCAACAGTCTACCGTGCTTCCACAACGGGTAGAATTGAAAAGGATATTATCATCCGGCAAGTAAATACCTTCAATATCGGCATGTCCTTTTCCAAAAGTCAACTGTTTGATTTCACGTGTCTTCAAATCCATTTCATACAGATGAAAGTCATCCTCCTTACGGGACTTCTTCCAGGAGAAAAGCAAGTGTTGACCGTCGAAGTGGAGGTTCGGATCACGAACCACTCCTTCTTCATCTGTCAACAGCGTTTCTACCTCCGCCCAGATACCATTCATCTTCAGCTTCGCCAACGCGCCGCCCGCAATGTAATTACATTCGGCACGGGCATCCGAAACACCTTCGGTATAAGCAAAGAAAGAAGGACGCAACGTTCTGTACTTTGTAAAAACAATCTCCGGTTTATCGGTTGTGAAGGCTGTCAAACGCTTGATACGTCTTTGTTCACACGCTTTCAGATAAGACTGGAAAGCCGTTTCGATACTTTCCGGAGTATTAGTCACGGAAGTGTTGATGTTCAGTTTCTGCAAACGCACGGAAAGTTCCTGATTAAAACTCTTACTAAACCAGTCTACATCACCCGTTGTGCCATCCTGCAACCACCAATCGTAATAGACCGGATAAGTACGTGTCAATCTCCGGTGCACGGCTTTGATCTTGTTTTCTATCTCTTCCTGATTACCTTTCTTTTTTATCGCCTGAACTTCCACATATTTCTTCTGAATCTCGACGATAAAACCTTTCGCGTCGGTAGGCTGAAGGGAAGTGTCTTTCGTCTGCCATGCTACGATGGAGAGGAACACACAGCATGCCATCCCACACTTCAACAGCTTCATTAATTTCGATCTTATCATTTTATCTTCTTATTTACCTTAAATTTACCTTCCTGAAAAAAGAACGATTACAAACCTTTCTTCAGCTCCTTATAGGATTCTACAATCTGAATACCGCTTGATGTACCAATACGGGTAGCGCCCGCCTGAATCAATGCCAACGCAGAATCCAGATCACGAATACCACCTGCTGCTTTCACTCCGATAGTAGGTCCTACCACACGACGCATCAATGCTACATCATGCACTGTTGCTCCTGCCGTACCGAATCCGGTAGAGGTTTTCACAAAATCCACTCCGGCTTCTTTAGCTATACGACATACGGTTTCTTTCTCTTCATCCGTCAGATAGCAAGTTTCAAGAATGACCTTACAGATCACACCGGCAGGTTTGCAGATAGAAACCATGTCTTCAATTTCTTTCTTTACGATTTCAGTCTGTCCTTTCTGTAAAGCACGAACATTAATGACTGTATCTATTTCAGTAGCACCTTTAGCAATGGCATCACGGGTTTCAAATGCTTTGCACTCTACTGTGTTCTGTCCCAATGGAAAACCGATAGCGGCTCCTACACGCACTCCCGATCCTTCAAGCAACTTCACACAAGTTTCTATTTCCGCAGGATTGATGGCTACCATCGCAAACTGATACTGACGGGCTTCCGCACAAAGTTTCTCAATAGGCGATGCATCACCGAAAGGTTTCAGGAATGTATGGTCGATCATTCCTGCCAACTGTTCTACTGATAATTCTGCAATCACTTCGTTTATATTCTTCTTTTCCATTATTTTGAGTCGTTTAACAAGTTATTATAAATATGCTGTTTCTTAAAAAGTCAATACGCATTTCAATACTTCACCCCGTTTCACGGCAGCAAAGGCTTCTTCTATTTCTTCTATCGCAAAGCGATGCGTGATAAAGTCGGATGCAGAAAGTCTGCCCTCTTCAATCCATTGTGCCAATGTGGTCATTGCCGCCTTTTCTTCGGAACGGGTAGGCCATTGATGCATGTGCAGGTCGAAGTTATAAGGAGCTTTCGATAAGTCGAAAGTTGGATTCTTAGTCATGACGCCATAGACACAAACATCTCCACCCATCTTCACTAATGGTAATACGGAATTTACGACTACATCCAGTCCTACCGCATCAATGACAGCATCATAAGAGCGATTAGCCGCGGCTATAAATTCCGGAGTACTGATTTCGGCGGGTGTATATCCGTTGTCTGCTCCCATCCGACGGGCTACTTCCAGTTTAGCGGGAAGCATATCGACAATATCAATCTGTCCCAGACCGAACAATTTACCCAACTTCACAAAGCTCAATCCTACAGGACCGGAGCCTACTACGATCACCTTTTTCCCCGGAGTCAGATTGAAATCCTTGAAAGCTCCCAACACTTCGCGCCAGGTACAAGAGATGACTGCTTCTTCCGGTTGCACATGTGAAGGGACTGTGTTCTGAATCTCAAAACTGTCCCAGCATCCCTGTTCAGGTGTAGCTAGTCCCTCTTCTTTCAGTACTTCAAAGTCATTCACTACTACATATTCGCTGAAACCACCCCAGCCGCTATCGACACCTTGCGCACCAAAATCGGAAATAAGACCACCAATAGCACGGTCGCCTACTTTAAAGTTACGTACTTTTTCACCGACAGCCACTACTATTCCGGCATTCTCATGTCCCAAAGCCAATGGATAAGTATCCACTCCGGGGAATTTTCCGGCTATCAGTTTACTGTCAGTCGCATTACACAAAGCAACCATTTCTGTTTTCACCAATGCCTGATAAGCATTGATTACAGGAGTTTCCACCTGTCGTATTTCAATTTTGCCGGGAGCCGGCACTATTACTGTTTTCATTTTATTCTTTGGTTTTTATATAGAATCTAATTCAGTTTTTGCAATCTCGGTGTACATATCATACAAAGCATGATAGGCTTTATCAAAAACAGGCATCCACGCTTCGTATTTCGCCCGGTTTTCCGGAATCGGCTGCACAGTCTGTTCGATACGAACAAAGCGGTCTATTACAGAGAAGTCTTTAAAGACACCCGCACCGATACCTGCCAGAATGGCTGCTCCCATCGAAGTAGCCTCCTCCAAATAATTAGGTACACGAATTTCTGCCTGATAGATGTCTGCCATCATCTGGCGCCATACAGGATTCTGCGCACATCCTCCAATCACCGTCACCTGGTCGATGGGAACGTGTTTGCGGAAGATATTGACGATAAATCCCAGATTGAGGGTAATTCCCTCCATCACAGCACGTAGCATATCACCATGTGTATGCCCCAGCGTCAGACCGATAAATGCTCCTTTGGCGTCTACATTCCAACGGGGAGTACGTTCACCAAGCATATAAGGTAGGAATAGAAGTTTATTGGCTCCTATCGGAGAGGAAAGAATCTGTTCGTCAATCAGTTCGAACACGCTACGTCCGAGTTGAGTAGCCAATGCCTGCTCGTGCTGGCAAAGTTGGTTAATCATCCAGTTGTAGGAAGAACCTGCCGCCTGCATCGTTCCCGACGGATGCAGCATGCCCGGCACTACGTGCGCCCAGTTCATGGTACGGAGTTGTTCATCTACAATCGGTTTTTCTACTGTCAGAGCTACCCAGGAGGAAGAACCCAGATAGTTGTATGCGCTACCCGGAGCCACACAGCCGACGCCTACTCCGGCACAACTACCGTCGCCTCCACCACAGATTACGGGTGTTCCGGCAAGCAGTCCTGTTTCACGGGCAGCTTCGTTGGTCACCTCACCGATCACGTCGATAGATGAACGGACTTCCGGGAATAGGGAAAGATCAAGTCCGGCAGCTTCTATGATTTCTTCACTCCATTGCCAACGGTTCAGGTCGTATGCATTGGTACCCGAAGCATCCGAGGGATCAGTGGCTAGAGTACCGCAGAGACGGAAATTGATATAATCCTTGGCATTCAATATCTTGGCTGTCTGTGCAAAGATTTCCGGTTCGTGTTTCTTTACCCACATCAGTTTCTCGATGGAATAGGAAGCGCTGATCCGGTGTCCCGTGATTTCATAGAAATGAAGCGGATCTATCTTTTCGGAAAGAATAGTCTCTTCTTCCTGCGAACGCTGGTCGCAATAAAGCATGTGAGGACGAAGCGGATGACCGTTTTTATCCACACAAAGACAACCCATCATTTGTCCGCTAAGTGCCACACCGGCAATATCATTGGGAGATACCAGTTTGAGAAGTGCCTGCGTGGTATCTACAATCGCTTTCCACCAATGGAGCGGATTCTGTTCCGCCCGATTGCCGGAAGCGTAATCTGTAGGGTATGCAGCTGTACGTGAAGCAATCAGTAATCCCGATTCATCGAATAAGGTTGCTTTGTTGCCGCTGGTACCCAAGTCATGTGCTAATATATACATAATCTCTTTTTCTTTTTCAATTAATAGGATCAGAGTGCCGCATTCGTGTATCCGGTAAGTCCGACGAAAATACCACCTACGATACCTCCGAGGATAATCACCAGCCAACGGGGGAAGGCTTCTTTCAGCAGTCCGCCGCGTGTCCCTTTCGGTGCGCAAAGTACGTCGGCCAGAATGAAGCCCATCGCAATCGCCCATCCCATATCTACCCAAGGAGCACTACCCCGATTTCCCTGATGAATCAGGCAGAATTGCATTGGCAGACCGTCGGCGTCATTCAACAGTCCGGTGGAGAAACCAAAGCCGGGCAGTTTGTGATTGACCACCCAAAAAGTACCGATAATAAGAGCAGCTGCCATAAATCCACCTATCGGACCAAAGTCCTTTACTAATTTAGGCCAACTCATCAACACGGTAAAGGTGACGGCAAAAGCTCCGAAAATAGATGTGATGATTCCGGCATGATACATGCCAAAGAATTCATTATAGGTCTGTAACCATTCGCTCATTGTTCTTTCCTCCTTAATTTATCTTCCGGGCACAATCGCACGAACGGATTTTCCATACTAATATTCCTGCCAAGGCACCTCCTATCAGACAACAGATTAAGGTAGGTACTGCATAAAAGAAGTTAGTGATATCGCCTTGAAAGCGGACAATTCCCCAGGCAATTCCGGCAGAGCCGATACACCAGCCCTGATCCAGCCATATTTTTCCCGGAGGATTCAGAATAGCTCCATGATAATGGTTCATATACCACATAATGCCGATAATCAGTGTGGCCGCCAACCAGCCTCCCATCAGACCGTATGTCTTCCAAAGTTCCGGCCAAATGCCAAAAGCAAATCCGCCACAGATGGCAGAGCCGGCAAAGGTCGATAGATATTGTTTCATATAATTGATAATGTGTTTTTAGATTTATAATAGTAGTTCGGGGGTGTTTATTTATTCCAAAGACAACTTAGCCAATGTGAAAGGCTTGTCATGTTTCGTGTTTACCTTATCCGGTCCGGTCACCAAATCGAAGCAGGACACAATCACTTGTCCGTTCCATACGATAGGTTCGCCCGGCTGATCCAGACCTCCGTCACTTCCGTCGCAGTCAGGGCTTTGAGCAATACGCTGAATTTTTCCGTCTTTATCAATGCGTGCAACTGCATTCGCCGAGAAATCCGCTACCCAGATATTACCTTTATCGTCTATACACATTCCGTCCGTGGTACGCAACTGGGTGGTATCTTTTGCCCATACGTCATTAGTAAGTACATTCCCTTCCACATCCATCTTTATGCGGTGAACAGCGCCGTCACCGAAGTTTCCTACAAAGAGGTCGCCCGCTTCGTTGAAAACAATTCCATCCAGTCCGTATTGTACTTCTGGGTTCTTTGTGATAACGGTAGTAATAAGGTTTTTATCTTCTAATGTATTAGTCACTTCCACATCACGGTCATTCATATCAAAGCAATATACCCCGCTGACCAACAATCCCGAAGGATCTTTTATCTGCGATAATGAACTCTGGGTGACGTACAGTTTCCCGTTGCGGATACGCAGACCGTTAGGATGCTCCATACCGGATGCCACAGTGATTGTTTCTTTTAATTGGTCGTTTTCAAACTTCAGACGAAGAACACGTCCTTTATTCTGTGCTTTCTCTGCTCCACTCCAACCTTGATTGTCGCAAATAAACAGATCACCCTCTTCATTAAAGGCAATCCCCATCGGAGAAGCCCAGCCGGTTTCTTCCAATACCGGAACATCCATCCATTTCGTAATCTCGCCATTTTTGGTGATGCGCATCAGACAAGCAGGCTGTGTGATATCTGCAAAATTCGGACAGGCCAGAATCAAATCTCCATTAGGAGCGATAGCCATTCCGTCCGGTGTCGGACAACAATCCGGTAAATTTGCAAACAATTCGCTCTTCTGCGGAAGAGCATTCTCACCACCTTTTTGTTTCGGAGAAGTACATTGAATACAAGTTGCTCCCATCAAAGAAGCTGCCACAAGAGATAGTAAATAATACTTTTTCATGGTTAGCTGATACAAATGTTTATGTTTATAATTTGAGTCCGTTAGTTCGGTACGCAAACTTACTGGAAAATCTCAGCAAAGAAGGAAAACGACAAATCAATAAAGGACAAAATTTGTTCATTATGACGCAAAAACGCCCCTTTTTTCATTAAAAAAGGATATAATCCTTCAACAGAATGATTCATTTCATCTCTTGATTATCCACCGACAGAGAACTCAATAATAATAGAAATCACATTATTTTATGAACGAATCAGATGAACGGAACCACTAAAAAGAAGAGTTTATTTAGAAGGTGCCTCCGGTGTGGATGGAAAGATTTACCGGCTAGAATCTGCCGAAAAAAGAGAATATGAAGTCATGCGATTAATGAAACAATCCGGCTGAAAATACAAAGCGGCGCTTTGTGTGAGCTAAAGCTTAGCTTTAGGAGTCGTAAAGCTAAGCTTTAGCCTCCCCAAAGCGCTATGTTATTAACCGATGCAAAAATGCACTTTTTCGGGGGCCTCCCTAACACACGCACACACGTAAGCGCACGCGCATACACATACA
>OGEH01000884.1_pt1 | contig 15499 bp, 10 predicted proteins | sample 1570681 | NCBI WGS metagenome assembly OGEH01 (sample SAMEA2582126, study PRJEB24529) | metagenome | biome: Human gut stool | place: China | collected 2011 | reverse complement strand
ACAATCTTTTGAAATGATTGCCAAAACCTTCCAAGGACTGGAAGAGGTACTGGCACAAGAGCTGACTGCACTGGGCGCCAACGAAATAGAAATAGGCCGCCGCATGGTATCTTTCAGTGGTGATAAGGAAATGATGTACAAGGCAAACTTCTGCCTGCGTACAGCCATCCGGATACTGAAACCCATCAAACACTTCACAGCCAAAGATGCCGACGAGGTTTACGAACAGATTAAAGCCATCCGATGGGAAGACTATCTGGATACGGACAAGACCTTTGCCGTGGACGCGGTTGTATTCAGTGAAGAGTTCCGTCATTCCAAGTTCGTTTCCTACAAGGTGAAGGATGCCATCGTGGACTATTTCCGCGAGAAGACCGGCGAACGTCCCGGCGTGCGTGTCAACAAACCGGACGTGCTGCTGAACATACACATTGCCGAAACCAAATGTACGCTGTCTCTCGACTCCAGCGGCGAATCGCTGCACCGCCGCGGTTATCGCCAGGAAGCAGTAGAGGCCCCGCTGAATGAGGTGCTGGCCGCCGGCATGATATTGATGACCGGCTGGCGTGGCGAATGCGACCTGATAGACCCGATGTGTGGTTCGGGAACCATTCCCATCGAAGCGGCGCTGATTGCACGCAACATCGCTCCGGGCGTATTCCGCAAGGAGTTCGCTTTCGAGAAGTGGGTGGATTTTGACCAGGAGCTGTTCGACACGATATACAATGACGACAGCCAGGAACGTGAATTTACGCATAAGATATACGGTTACGACAACAGCCCGAAGGCAAACGAAATTGCCACACACAATATAAAGGCTGCCGGCGTAAGCAAGGACGTGGTATTGAAGCTGCAACCTTTCCAGCAATTCGAGCAACCTGCGGAGAAATCCATCATCATCACCAATCCTCCCTACGGTGAGCGTATCTCTACCAACGACCTGCTGGGCCTTTACTCCATGATTGGCGAGCGTCTGAAACATGCCTTTACGGGCAACACCGCATGGATTCTTTCTTACCGGGAAGAGTGCTTCGACCAAATCGGGCTAAAAGCCACCTCCAAGATACCTTTATTCAATGGTGCGCTGGAATGCGAATTCCGCCAGTACGAAATCTTCGATGGAAAGTACAAGGAATTTCGTGCCGAAGGCGAGGAGTTGAGCAAGGAGCGCAAAGAATTTCGTCCGGCTTCTGGGGAACGGAAAGAGTTCAAACCCGGAGAAAGACGCGAATTCCGTCCCCGATTCAGTGGAGAGAGACGTGAATTCGGTAGCGAAAGACGCGAGTTCAACGGCGAACGCAGACCAAGAGAATTCAAGGACGGCGAAAAGCGCGAATTCCGTCCGCGTGAAAGAAGAGAGTTCAAGGATGGGGAAAGACGGGAGTTCAGACCGAGGGAAAGACGTGAATTCGGTGGAGAACGCAGAACAAGGTCGGGTGAGTCTTACCCGGAAAGCAAAAGAAGAGAGGCGGGAAAGAAGGAAGAAGAATAACACGAACAATGACAAGGAGAATGAATGCAAAGAAAATAAGTAAGAGCATTCTTGCACTGCTGATAACAGTACCTGCTCTGCTTGCAACAAACGCTATGGCACAAGAACTAAAAAAGCCGACCCTGGAAGATCTGATTCCCGGAGGTGAGACCTACCACAAACCGGAAAACAAATCGTACCAGTGGTGGGGCGATGCCGCTTGTCTGGAACTTGGCATCGACAATATAGAAGGTACATGGGCTGTCAAAGGATTAGGTGCCAAGCCCGGAGAGAAATTCACTGCCATCACATTGGAAGAAGCCAACGCGCTGCTGGAAGAAAAAGGACTTGGAAAACTGCGTCACTTTCATGCTGCAAAGGCTGTCAACGTACCCCGAGGCGTCAATCTGGGTATTCAAGTCCAAATAGACCCACTCCTGCTGCTGAACACCGGCAAGTACCGTGCCCTCGTCGACTGGAAGAAGAAAAAAGTCATCTGGAGCCAGCCTTGCCCCGCCCAAGCCGCAAATGAGGATTGGAACGAGGTAAGCCGCCATTTGGCTTATACTATCGGCAATAATCTCTATGTGATGACCGGTGACGGGCAAACCCTGAAAGTCACCAACGAACCGGAAGGTATCGTCTGCGGACAAAGTGTGCACCGCAATGAATTCGGCATTTCAAAAGGCACTTTCTGGAATCCTGCCGGGGACCTGCTGGCCTTTTATCGAATGAACGAAAGCATGGTCACCCCCTATCCATTGGTTGACATCACGACAAGAATAGCACTGGTGGATAAAATACGCTACCCCATGGCCGGCATGCTCAGCCATCAGGTAAAGGTAGGTATCTACAATCCGGCTACTCAAAAGACCATCTACCTGGACATGGGCGACCCAAAAGACCGCTACTTCACCAACATCACCTGGGCACCGGATGGTAAAAGCCTCTATCTGATAGAGCTAAACCGAGACCAAAACCACTCCAAACTGTGCCGGTACGATGCGGAAAGCGGAAAGCTGCAACAAGTGCTCATCGAAGAGAGACATCCCAAATATGTGGAGCCGCAATCTCCCATTCTATTCCTGCCATGGGACAGCCACAAGTTCATCTATCAAAGCCAGCGTGACGGCTTCAACCATCTATACCTATACAATACGGAAGGGGAACTGCTGAAGCAACTCACCTCCGGCCCCTGGCTTGTACAAGACATCGTAGGTTTTAACCGGAACACGAAAGAGCTCATCATCAAGAGTACGGAAATCTCTCCTTTGCAGAGCAACCTTTACGCTGTCAACCTGAAGAATGGCAAACGCAGCTTGATAGGAGACCCAACCGGCATGCACTCGGCACAAATCTCCGGTTTCATGGGAACTTACCTCATCGACAATGCCTCTTCGCCCACTTGCCCCCGTATCATAAAACTGATGTCCACCAACCCGAAAAAACAACGGGAACACACACTGCTGACAGCCAAGAACCCCTACGAAGGCTTTGAAATGCCCAGCATAGAAGTAGGCACCATCAAAGCCGCCGACGGCAAGACAGACTTATACTACCGCCTGATAAAGCCTACCGACTTCGACCCGGCAAAGAAGTATCCCGCCATCGTCTACGTATACGGCGGCCCGCACGCCCAGATGATAACGAACGGCTGGATGAACGATGCCCGCGGCTGGGACATCTACATGGCAAACAAAGGCTACATCATGTTCAGCCTCGACAACCGTGGCAGCAGCAACCGTGGACTGGAGTTTGAAAACGCCACCTTCCGCCAGCTGGGCATCGAAGAGGGCAAAGACCAGGTGAAGGGCGTAGAATTCCTGAAAAGCCAGCCTTATGTGGACGGAGAGCGTATCGGCGTGCACGGCTGGAGCTTCGGAGGACACATGACTACGGCGCTGATGCTGCGCTATCCCGAAATTTTCAAGGTAGGCGTTGCCGGCGGACCGGTTATCGACTGGGGATACTACGAGATAATGTACGGTGAGCGCTATATGGACACTCCGCAAGCGAACCCGGAAGGCTACAAGCAGACAAATCTGAAAAACCTTGCCGGTAACTTGAAAGGACATCTGCTCATCATACACGACGACCACGACGACACCTGCGTGCCGCAGCACACCCTTTCATTCATGAAGGCGTGCGTGGATGCCCGTACCTATCCCGATTTGTTTATCTATCCCACGCACAAGCACAACGTCCTGGGACGCGACCGTGTGCATCTGCACGAGAAGATAACAAGATATTTTGAAGAATATCTTTAATGTACAATGTACCGTACAATTTGCTATGCAGTGCGGGCGTGCAAATAGGGAGTAGATGGAAGAAGAAAGAAGAGAATAAAAGAGAGAATAAATCATTAAGTATAACAATCTGTACAACTTACCTGATGCCCCACAGCACAGACAAATTGTACATTGTAAATTGTAAATGAACCCATGAAAGTATTATTATTAGGCTCCGGTGGCCGCGAACACGCTCTGGCATGGAAGATTGCCCAAAGCCCGAAAGTAGAGAAACTATATATTGCGCCCGGCAATGCAGGTACAAGCGAAGCAGGCGAGAATGTGAACCTGAAGGCGACAGACTTTCCCGCACTCAAGGCCTTTGCCCTTGAGAAAGAAATCGACATGATTGTTGTGGGTCCCGAAGACCCGTTGGTACAAGGCATCTTCGACAGCTTCAAGGAAGACCCTGCCACCTGCCATATCGACATCATCGGCCCCACCGCCAAAGGTGCCACACTGGAAGGTAGCAAGGAATTTGCCAAAGGCTTCATGATGCGCCACAACATCCCCACTGCCCGCTACAAGAGCATCACCGCCGACAACTTGCAGGAGGGACTCGACTTCCTCGCTTCCCTCGAAGCGCCTTACGTACTGAAGGCCGACGGACTGTGTGCAGGCAAGGGCGTGCTGATTCTCCCCACACTGGAAGAAGCTCAGAAAGAGCTGAAGGAAATGCTGGGCGGCATGTTCGGCGATGCCAGCGCCACGGTAGTCATTGAAGAGTTCCTCAGCGGCATCGAATGCTCCGTATTCGTGATGACAGACGGCCGCCACTATAAGGTATTGCCCGTAGCCAAAGATTACAAGCGTATCGGCGAAGGCGACAAAGGACTCAACACCGGCGGTATGGGCAGCGTTACTCCCGTACCTTTTGCCGACGAAACATTTATGGAAAAAGTACGCACCCGCATCATCGAACCTACCGTAAACGGTCTGCTGGAAGAAGAAATCGGCTACCAAGGCTTCATCTTCCTGGGACTTATCAACGTGAAGGGCGAACCGATGGTGATTGAATACAACGTCCGCATGGGCGACCCCGAAACCGAAAGTGTAATGCTGCGTATCAAGAGCGACCTGGTAGACCTACTCGAAGGCGTTGCCCAGGGCGACCTCGACCAGCGTACACTGGAATTCGACCCACGCACAGCCGCTTGCGTCATGCTGGTGAGCGGAGGATATCCGGAAGCCTACGAAAAGGGCAAGGTGATGACCGGATTCGAGAAGGCTGCCGAAACAGACAGCATCCTCTTCCATGCCGGAACAGCCACCAAAGACGGACAGACCGTAACCTCCGGTGGCCGTGTCATCGCCGTCTGCTCCTATGGTGAAACGAAGGAAGAAGCCTTGCAGAAGAGCTACCGCGTGGCCGACATGATAAACTTCGAGAAGAAATATTTCCGTCGCGACATCGGATTTGACTTATAAATGAGAACGAAGAGATTCCAGAACCGGATAACGGCAGGGCGGTTCACACTACCCACCGCTATCCTGATTTCAGTATCCTGCTGGATACTGACCGCTGTTCTGTTGCCCGAGACGGAGACACAGCAAAGCGGATATTCCCTTTGGGAAACATTCTGCGACTTCTGCATCCCCACCTGGGCAAACCGTCTCTTCAGCTTTATTCTGTATGCCGTCATCGGGTACTTCCTAATACAGCTCAACAATACGTTCGCCATCATCCGGATGCGGGCATCGGTACAGACTTCTGTCTACTTCCTGCTGATATCCGTCTGCCCCAGCCTACACATGCTGTATGCGGGAGACTTGGCAGCTGCCTCCTTCCTGGTGGCACTGTTTTTCCTCTTCAAGAGCTACCAGCAGGCACGGCCCACAGGCAGTCTCTTCCACGCCTTTGTCTTCATCGGACTGGGCAGCCTGCTTTTTCCGCAGCTCATGCTGTTTGTCCCCATCTTCTGGATAGGTGCCTACAACTTCCAGTCTCTCCAACCCAAAAGTTTCTTCGCTTCCTTGGTAGGATGGAGCGTACCCTACTGGCTGTTACTGGGACACGCCCTCTACTACGGGCAAATGGAACTCTTCTGCCAGCCCTTCCGCGAGCTGGTGACCTTCGCTCCCACCCGGTTCGACTATCAGCCGTGGGAACTCGCCACCCTCGGGTATCTCCTTGTTCTGTTCATCGTCAGCGCGGCACACTGTCTCATTGCCGGCTATGAAGACAAGATACGCACCCGAAGCTATCTACACTTCCTCATCCTGCTGAATTTCTGCATCTTTGTCTATATCGGACTGCAACCGGTATTGAGTGTCCACCTGATGTCCTTCCTGCTCATCGGTGTCAGCATCCTGGCGGGACACTTGTTTGTACTGACAAATAGCCGCAGTTCCAATATATTCTTCATTTGTGCATTTATCGGATTATTCATTCTATTAGGATTCAACATATGGACGCTTTTGTAGATACACTCGTACAGCTGCTAATTGACTGGGGATATGTCGGTCTGTTCATCTCTGCCCTATTGGCAGGAAGCATCATTCCGTTCAGTTCCGAGATAGTGATGGTAGCACTGGTCAAGGTCGGTCTGAGCCCGGCACTGTGCGTACTCTCCGCCACCTTGGGAAATACGCTGGGAGGCATGACGTGCTACTACATGGGACGTCTGGGACGTATAGACTGGATTGAGAAATATTTCAAGGTAAAAAGGGAAAAGATAAAACGGATGCAGCATTTCCTCCAAGGGAAAGGGGCACTGATGGCTTTCTTCGCCTTTCTGCCTTTTGTGGGAGAGGCCATAGCCATTGCACTGGGCTTCATGCGCAGTAATCTGATGCTGACCACCACGTCCATGTTTGCAGGGAAACTGGTGCGCTACATAGCTATGCTGTGGGCACTGCAAGGAGCCATTTCGATGATGAATTATTGACATGTAGTGAGTTTGAGCAATAGATGTATAGATACAACGCGTTGGATGTATAGATGCAACGTGCTGGATGTATAGATGCAGCACGCTGGATATATAGGCGCAACAACACGCTGAATCACAGAGAATTAAACTAAATAAAAACATTCAACAAAAGCAGAAGTGATGCAACGAATCATAGAGAAGACGGAAGACGGAAGTGCGACACTGTTTGTACCGGAACTGAATGAACATTATCATTCGGTAAAGGGGGCACGTACAGAGTCACAGCACATCTTCATCGACATGGGACTGAAAGCATCCGCTACTGCCCGCCCGCATATCCTTGAAATCGGTTTCGGCACCGGGCTGAATGCCCTGCTTACACTGGAAACTGCCGAAAAGGAAAAGAGACCTGTGCACTATACCGGTATCGAACTCTATCCGCTTGCATGGCCGGAGGTGGATGCGCTAAAATATAGCGACAATCCTCTGTTCGAGGAACTGCATCGGGCTGCGTGGGAAGAAGAAGTTGCCATAACTCCTTATTTCACACTGAGAAAAGTGCGGGCAGATGTCGAAACAATAAGCATTGACAGTTTGTTAATGATTAATAAATCTCCGTTCGATGTTGTCTACTTCGATGCCTTTGCACCCGAAAAGCAACCGGGAATGTGGGAGGAAAAAGTCTTCCGGAATATCCATGCCGCCATGAGCACCGATGGCGTGCTGACCACCTACTGCGCCAAAGGAGTAATACGCCGCATGCTGCAAGCCGTAGGATTCAAGGTAGAGCGTCTCCCAGGTCCCCCCGGAGGGAAACGGGAGATACTGAGGGGAAGGAAAGAGGAAGTGATAAATGGATAAGGAATAGTTGATAATGAATAGTTGATGCCCCCTGCCACAGCGCAGCCAAATTGTAAATTGTAAATAGTAAATTGTAAATGAAAAAGTTTTGTTTTTTACTCCTCATAGCCACCTTGCTCTTCTCGTGCAAGCAAGGAGGCCAACAGAACAAGAAGAATGACGATAAACCCGTGATTACCGTCACCATCGAGCCGCTGCGGTATTTCACCGAAGCCATTGCCGGCGATGAATTCACCGTCGTCAGCATGGTGCCCAAAGGTTCAAGTCCGGAAACCTACGACCCCACGCCCCAGCAGCTTGTCGACCTTGCCCAAAGCAAGGCCTATTTCCGCATCGGCTACATCGGTTTCGAGCAGACATGGACGGAAAAACTGACGGACAATGCTCCCCACCTGCAATTCTTCGATATGTCCGAGAATGTGGAACTTATTCTGGACGATACCCATGCACATCATCATAAAGACGGGCATGTACACGAAGGCCATACGCACGCCGGTGGTGTGGAACCCCACATCTGGAATTCCACCATCAACGCCCAAATCATTGCCGGAAACATTCTGAATGCACTCTGCGCCATAGACAAAGCCAATGAAAACGCCTACATGGAACGTTACAACTTACTCATCCGGCGGATAGAGCATACGGACAGCCTCATCTGCCAGATGCTTTCCAGCCCGAATGCCGACCGTGCCTTCATGATTTATCATCCGGCACTTTCCTACTTTGCCCGCGACTACAACCTACACCAGATTCCTATCGAGGCAGGTGGAAAGGAGCCCTCCCCCGCCCATCTGAAGAACCTGATAAACTCCTGCAAGAAGGAGAAGGTACGCATCATCTTTGTACAGCCGGAATTCGACCGCCGCAATGCCGACCTTATCGCCCAGCAGACCGGAACACGGGTGGTAGCTATCAATCCCCTCTCATACGACTGGGAGGAGGAGATGATGAATACGGCCAGAGCGCTTGTAAAAGAGTAAACGATGATTCTGTCCATTTAACGAAGAAGAAGCTATGCCTGCATCCCCCATCATAGAGATAAAGAACCTCAGCGCCGGATACGATAACCGGACCGTACTGCATGATATAAACCTGACTATCTACGAACGTGATTTTCTGGGTATCATCGGTCCCAACGGTGGTGGAAAGACTACCCTTATCAAATGTATACTGGGACTGCTGAAACCCACTACCGGGGAGATTCTATATCACTCCTGCCCTCCATCCCCCTCCGAAATTGCCAATTGTCAATTATCAACTGTCAATTGTCAATTATCCATGGGTTACTTGCCCCAGTACAGCAGCATCGACCGGAAATTTCCCATCACCGTAGAGGAGGTCATCCTTTCAGGACTCAGCAGCAAGAAGCCGCTGGCTTCACGCTTCACCGCCCGACACCGCGAGAAAGCCTCTGCCGTGATAGCCCGCATGGGGCTGGAAGGCATGGAGCAGCGTGCCATCGGCGCTTTGAGCGGCGGACAGTTGCAACGTGCCCTCCTGGGCCGTGCCATCATCTCCGACCCGCAGGTGGTGATTCTCGACGAACCCAGCACATACATCGACAAGCGTTTCGAAGCCCGCCTCTACGAACTGCTGGCAGAGATAAACAAGGATTGCGCCATTATTCTCGTCAGCCACGACATCGGCACGGTGTTGCAGCAAGTCAAGTCCATTGCCTGCGTCAACGAAACCCTGGACTACCATCCCGATACCGGCGTTACGGAAGAATGGCTGGAACGCAACTTCAACTGCCCGATAGAGTTGCTGGGGCACGGGACACTGCCGCACAGGATATTGAAAGAACACAAGCATTCTCACGGATGACTGGAAGCAAAGGAGGCCGACCCATTGTAGAACCGACCTCCCGTTACCCTTCCGAATAACTATCCGACAATCTTCTTACCCGTCATTTATATTGGAAAGCCTTATACGAATGGGGTAGTAATGACAAACGGAAAGAGTTCTTTGGTGTCACCGGACGCCTGCTCTGTACTCCTTGGGTGACATTCCCGTGTGTTTCTTGAAATATCGTCCGAAGAAAGACTGGTCGGGAAAACGATATTTGTCGGCAATCTCTTTCAGTGACATGCCGGTGGATTGCAGTGCCATTTTCAGTTCCAATATCAGGTTTTCGTCAATGATTTCTTTGGCAGAATTTTCCGCCACTTGTTTGGTGATGGCAGATAGGTAGCGGGTCGAAATGCAGAGTTGGTCAGCATAAAAAGCGACATCCCGCTGGGTAGTACAGTACGTATGTACCAGATTTATGAACTTTTTGAACAATTCTTCTTTCCGGTTACTGCCATTGATTTGCTCTTCCGTAAAGTAACGTTGAACCTTGTCGTAGGTGTCGAGAAAGAAAATTTGCAGCAGGTTTTGTGCAATGGCTTCGCGATACAGATTTTCAGAATCGCGGTAGATGGCATTGCTTGCCGTGATGAGTCCTGTGATAGCACGAACCGGTTCGTCTTCGGTATGCGTATAGCATGCATTCTCCTTTATAAAATGTATGAAGGGCGGCTCTAAACGGAAGCATGCCGTCTTGAACATTGTCTCGGAATAGGCAAAGAAGTCCACCAGGAAATCTTTACTCGCACTTGTCAGTGAAATAATGGAACTTGGAAGCAGCGTAATGTGCGTATTGGGTACAATATGATATTTTCTTAAATCTATTGTGATATTTGCTTCTCCACGGGTGCAGAACATCAGTGCTCCATTGTTCATTTTCAGAAGACGTTCCCGGAAGAATTCCAGCTTGTCTGTTCCGGCTCTGAACGTTTCTTGTTTGGTAGTCAGTAATGGGTTCATATGTTAGATTGCTTATGATTTGCGGTTACAAAGGTACGAGTTCTTTTTGGATTGTTAAATGGCATGTTCCGAAAATGAACAGTCGTGTACCTTCAATGAAACAAATGGTTGTTCAAAAACGGCATACCTTTGCTGCCGGCTTAAAAAATGAAAGAGAAAGCCGACGTATTATTTTTTTAAGATAAAAAGTATGATAACAAAAAAGAGTATGATGAAACAGATGATGACCGTCATCTGTAGTGCAACACTGGCAGCCTGCGGCAGCGCGCCTGTCGTGCAACCCCAGTCGGAATATCAGGTGATGACTATTTCGACTACCGACAAAGAACTGCAGACAATTTATTCCGCAGCCATCCGCGGACGGCAGGACATTGACATCTATCCGCAGGTGTCCGGTACACTCACCAAACTTTGTGTGGAGGAAGGACAGACCGTGCGTCGGGGGCAAGTCTTGTTTATTATCGACCAGGTGCCCTATCTGGCAGCCTTGCGCACAGCAGAAGCCAATGTGGAAGCTGCCCGTGCCGGCGTGGCCACTTCGCAACTGACATATGACAGCAAGAAGGAGCTTTATGCCCAGAAGGTGATTTCCGAGTTTGACTTAAAGACTTCCTACAACAGCCTGCTGACAGCGAAAGCCCAGTTGGCCCAAGCCGAGGCGCAGCAGGTGAATGCCGCCAATAACCTCTCTTATACAGAAGTGAAGAGTCCGGCAGATGGAATGGTAGGTACGCTCCCTTATAGGGTGGGGACGTTGGTCAGCGCCAGTTTGCCCAAACCACTGACGACCGTATCCGATAATTCTAATATGTATGTCTATTTCTCCATGACAGAGAATCAGTTGCTTGACCTCACCCGCCGCTACGGCTCCAAGGATAAGGCGCTGGCAGAGATGGACTCTATCGAATTACAGCTCAATGACCGTTCTGTCTATCCGCAAGAAGGTAAGATAGAAACTATCAGTGGTGTAATTGATACCTCTACGGGTACAGTCAGTCTGCGTGCCGTGTTCCCCAATAAAGAGGGATTGCTGACCAGTGGCGGTTCGGGCAACGTCATCATCCCGGTACGGAAAGAGAACTGCATCGTTGTTCCCCAGAGTGCCACTTACGAAGTACAGGACAAGGTCTATGTATATAAGGTAGTTGACGGCAAGGCGCAATCAGTTCCCGTGCAAGTGACCCGTGTGAATGGAGGTCAGGAATATATCGTAGAGAGTGGCTTGAAAGTGGGGGACACAATTGTGGCCGAAGGCGTGGGTTTGCTGCGTGAAGGTACCTCCGTCCAACCCAAAACGAATGAATGATAATTTTTAACCGATAGAATATGAACCTCAGAACTTTTATAGAACGCCCCGTTTTTTCGGCAGTCATCTCCATTACGATTGTCATTCTGGGCATCATCGGATTGTTCACCTTGCCCGTTGAGCAATATCCCGACATTGCGCCGCCCACCATCATGGTGAGCACCACTTACTATGGTGCCAGTGCGGAAACCCTTCAGAAAAGTGTTATCGCTCCGTTGGAAGAGGCCATCAACGGTGTGGAGGACATGACTTACATGACTTCTACCGCCAGCAATGCAGGGTCGGTTTCCATTACTGTTTACTTCAAGCAGGGTACAGACCCGGACATGGCGGCGGTCAATGTGCAGAACCGTGTGTCCAAAGCTACGGGGCAGCTTCCTGCCGAAGTAACCCAGGTGGGTGTCACCACCAGCAAGCGGCAGACCAGTATCTTACAGATGTTCTCTTTATATAGCCCTGATGACAGCTATGACGAGAACTTTCTTGCCAACTATATCAGTATCAATCTGAAGCCGCAGATTCTCCGTATCTCCGGTGTGGGCGATATGATGATTATGGGTGGTGACTACAGCATGCGTATCTGGATGAAACCGGATGTCATGGCGCAGTACAAGCTGATACCTTCGGATGTGACGGCTGTGCTGGCAGAGCAGAATATCGAATCGGCCACCGGGTCGTTTGGTGAGAACTCGGATGAGACGTATCAATATACCATGAAATATACGGGACGCCTCATTACTCCTGAGGAGTTCGGCGACATCGTCATCCGTTCTACCGAAGACGGCGAGGTGCTGAAACTGAAGGACATCGCCGATATAGAGCTGGGTAAGGACAGTTATGCCTACAAAGGTACCATGGATGGACATCCCGGTATCTCCTGCATGGTGTTCCAGACCGCGGGCTCCAATGCCACGGAAGTGAACCGGCAGATTGACCGGCTCCTTGAAGAAGCACGCAAGGACTTGCCGAAAGGCGTGGAGCTTACCCAGATGATGTCCAGCAACGATTTCCTCTTCGCCTCTATCCACGAAGTGGTGAAAACGCTGATTGAGGCTATTATCCTGGTTATCCTGGTGGTTTATGTCTTTTTGCAAGACATCCGCTCTACGCTGATTCCGCTGGTAGGTATCGTTGTTTCACTGATTGGTACGTTTGCTTTCATGTCCGTTGCCGGATTCAGTATCAATCTGATTACGCTGTTTGCGCTGGTATTGGTGATTGGTACGGTGGTGGATGACGCCATTGTCGTGGTGGAGGCGGTGCAGGCACGGTTTGATGTGGGCTATAAGTCCTCCTACATGGCAAGTATCGATGCGATGAAGGGCATCAGCAACGCGGTTATCACTTCTTCACTGGTGTTTATGGCGGTGTTTATTCCGGTATCGTTCATGGGAGGGACTTCCGGTACGTTCTATACCCAGTTTGGGTTGACGATGGCGGTGGCCGTTGGTATTTCGGCGATTAATGCGTTGACACTCAGTCCCGCACTTTGTGCCTTGCTGCTGAAGCCTTATATCAATGAGGACGGAACGGAGAAGAATAATTTTGCTTCGCGCTTCCGCAAGGCATTCAACACGGCTTTCGAGGCGGTGGTCGAGAAGTATAAGAAGATAGTGTTGCTGTTCATCAAGCGCCGCTGGCTGGGATGGTCGTTGCTGGCACTTTCGGTAGTGCTGCTGGTATTCCTGATGAATACCACCAAGACCGGACTGGTGCCCGACGAGGACCAAGGAACGTTGTTTGTCAACGTTAGCACCGCTCCGGGTAGCTCGCTCAAGACGACAAATGACATTATAGACCGCGTGGAGAAGCGTCTGGAAGACCTTCCTCAGAAATTGCACTTGCAGAAAGTTGCCGGTTATGGTCTGCTGTCCGGGCAGGGAAATTCTTTCGGTATGATTATCGTGAAGCTGAAACCTTGGGACGAGCGTACGGCAAAGGAAGACCAGGTGCAGGCAGTCGTCAACCAGATATACGCTCGCACGGCGGATATTAAGGATGCTACAGTCTTTGCCATTGCTCCGGGTATGATTCCGGGCTATGGTATGGGTAATGCGCTGGACTTGAATGTGCAGGACAAGCAGGGAGGGGATATGAACACCTTCTTCCAGACCACCCAGCAGTATCTGGCGGCACTGAACCAGCGTCCGGAAATTTCGATGGCATACTCCACGTTCGATGTACGCTATCCGCAGTGGACCGTCGAGGTGGATGCTTCCAAGTGCAAACGTGCCGGGATTACTCCCGACCAGGTGTTGTCCACACTGTCGGGCTATTATGGCGGGCAATATGTCTCCAACTTCAACCGTTTCTCCAAAGTTTACAAGGTAATGATTCAGGCCGACCCGAAGTTCCGTTTGGATGAGGCTTCACTGAACAATGCCTTTGTGCGCATGTCCAACGGTGAGATGGCTCCGTTGAGCCAGTTCGTTACGCTGACCCGTTCCTACGGTGCCGAGTCCTTGAGCCGCTTCAACATGTTCAACTCCATTGCCGTGAATGCCATGCCTGCTGAGGGATACAGTACCGGTGACGCCATCCGTGCCGTACAAGAAACGGCGGAGATAGCCTTGCCGAAGGGATATGGCTATGACTTTGGTGGCATCACCCGCGAGGAAAGCCAGCAGAGTGGTACTACAGTCATCATCTTCGGTATCTGTATCTTGATGATTTACTTGATTCTGAGTGCGCTTTACGAGAGCTTTCTGATTCCGTTTGCCGTTATCCTGGCCGTTCCTGCGGGCCTGATGGGGTCGTTCCTTTTTGCCAGGATAGCCGGGTTGGAGAATAATATCTATTTGCAGACGGGACTTATCATGCTGATAGGTCTGTTGGCAAAGACTGCTATTCTGTTGACGGAGTATGCCGCCGAGCGCCGTAAAGCGGGAATGGGGCTGATTGCTTCTGCCGTCAGTGCGGCAAAGGCGCGTTTCCGTCCCATCCTGATGACGGTACTGACGATGATTTTCGGCCTTTTCCCCTTGGTGGTTGCCACGGGTGTCGGAGCCAACGGTAACCGTTCATTGGGTACGGGTGTTGTCGGTGGTATGTTCATCGGCACATTGGCGCTGCTGTTCATTGTTCCTGTCTTGTTCATCAGTTTCCAGTGGTTGCAGGAGCGGCTTCGTCCTGCCCAATCCGTCCCGACGAGCGACTGGCAGATTGAGGAAGAGATGAAAGTAAGCCGGAAGGAGATAGAAGAATCACATTAGTACATTATCGCGTAACTAACATAAAAAAATAATGAAGAAACAATTCATATTATTAGCTGTCGTCGGCTTGGTACTGACCAGTTGCGGCATCTATACCAAATACCAGCGCCCGGAGGACATCACGACCGATGGACTTTATGGACACGATTTGGATGGGCAAAGTCTGGATAGCCTGAGTCTGTTTGTGGCATCAGACACTGCCTCCATCGCTTCCCTTTCCTGGCGCGAGCTTTTTACGGACCCGCAATTACAGTCGCTCATCGAGCAAGCCTTGCAAGGCAACACCGACCTGCTTTCCGCCCGGCAACGTATCAAGGAGGCGGAAGCCACGCTGATGTCGGCCAAACTTTCGTACCTGCCTTCGTTTATGCTCACTCCGCAGGGTGGCGTCAGCAGTTTCGACAATTCCAAAGGCTCGTGGACCTATTCCGGCATTGCCTCGGCAAGTTGGGAAGTCGATATTTTTGGTAAGTTGACCAATGCCAAACGCCGTTCCAAAGCGCTCTACCTTCAAAGCTTGGAGTACGAACAAGCCGTCAACACTTCGCTGATAGCTAATGTGGCCAATTTGTACTACACCTTGCTGATGCTCGACGAGCAATACCGCATTTCCGAAGAAACAGCCGCCAGTTGGCGCGAAAGTGTACGCACCATGCGAGCCATGATGGCTGCAGGTATGACGA